>OGHD01001130.1_pt1 | contig 11594 bp, 10 predicted proteins | sample 1571341 | NCBI WGS metagenome assembly OGHD01 (sample SAMEA2582026, study PRJEB24529) | metagenome | biome: Human gut stool | place: China | collected 2011 | reverse complement strand
ATAAAAATATTTTTCCGCTAAATATGCCCAGAGCGAAGCGGAGGGCATTCTAAATCATCAGAGTGTCAGCCCAGCAAAATTTCCACCGCTTCCCGCAGGGTGGGCACTTCGCCCACATTGCCCGGGAAGATGATGTACGGCGTGCCGGGGAACAGGCTTTCGGCACCGGTCTGCCATACCGGGATGCCCGGCCGGATCTGGCCCAGCACCTTGGCGCATTTCACGCGCAGGGCCTTCACGCCCACGTCGCTGCTGGTGATGCCGCCCTTTGCCACCACAAAAGCCGGGGAAGCGGTCAGCCTGCCCACGCAGCTCTGCAGTGCATCGCTGATGGCAACGCTGCGCACGAGGGCTGCTTCCGGGGTGTCGTCCGGCAGGGTGAGCACCACGCGCTTTGTGGACACGCAGCAGGTGATGCCCTTTGCGATCTGCTGTGAGCAGTGGGCCACGATGGCGGCTGCTTCCTTTTCCAGCTCGCCCGGCACCAGCACCTTGTCGCTGTCCATCTCAATAAACTCGATGCCCTGTACTTTTTTCAGTTCTTCCAGCTGGGCAGTGGTCTTTTTGGTGTGGCTGCCCACCACGATGATGCCGCCTGCCTTGCTTTCCTGCGTGACCATCTTTTCCCGGGTGAGCAGCGGCTGGTCGGAAATATTGCCGATGGCCTTGACCAGTGCGGCCGCACTGCGGATGGTGAAGTGACGGCCCTTTGCCATGGCGCGGTACAGTGCCACTGCAAACACCTTCACATCGCAGTCCGCCACTGCGTTCACGATCACATAGCCGTAATCGTGCACCGCCAGCAGCTGGGCCTCGATGCCGTCAAAGTCCATGGCGCGCAGGCTTTCCAGCGAGATGCAGGTCACGTCTCCTGCACGGACTTTGCCGCCGGTTTTTTCCTCAATGTATTCGCACAGGTTGCTGGCGTGGTAGCCAAAGGTCTCGTCCTTGGCAAATTCGGTCTGGCCGCAGGGCACAAGCTCTGCGCCGTAGCGCACATAATGCACGTTGTCCAGTGTAAAGCGTCCGCCCTCGCGGAAGTAGGGGCACAGGATGTCGCCATCCATTTTGTAACCGTTCTCAGCCTCCGTCACCTCGCGCAGCAGGTCGGTCTCCAGCGGGTAGTGGCCGCGCAGGGTGGAGTCGCCGCGGCTGATGATCAGGTAGTCCATGCCGAACTCGCGGGCCACCTTGGCGGTGTTCTCCGCGATCTCGCGGTGGGCCTTGGTGGTCTCGGCCACGGTAAAGCCGCGGCTGTTGGTCAGAATAAAGAAGAGCTTTTCCGGCGCAGCAAAGCCCTTGCGCAGGCTTTCTACCGTCCAATCTGTATAAACATAAATATCATGTACCGTCTGTACGCCGGTAGGGTCGTCGTCCAGCACAATGATCTTGCGGTTGCTGGCGGCAGCTTCGGCGGCAAGGGCGGCGTTCAGTTTTTCCTCATCCACCTGCGGAAAATTGGCCAGAACATCGGCACTGCGGATCTGTTCCATCTGAAGCTCCTCCTTTATTCGTACAACACCTGTGCGATCAGCACCAGCGGCTCGTCGCCCAGGCAGGCGATCTGGTGGGTGTCGCCGGGCATGGCGGCAATGATGTCGCCCTTCTCCAAGATCTGCTCCTCTCCGTTGATGATGTGGACAGCGCGGCCGGAGACGATGACCATGCTTTCCATCTCGTGCTCATGCGTGTGCCTGCCAATGGTCACGCCCGGTGCCAGCGTGTGGCGCACGTAGGCGCGGCCCTTGCCCAGCATTTCGGCAGGCGCATCCAGCAGGCGTTCCATCATCACGGTGCCCTCGCCGCCCATGCAATGGGGGATCGGAGTGGGTTTCATCTCAGAAGCTTTCTTATACAACATCCCATGTTCCACCTTTCAAGTCATCTGCAGCAGCATACGGCAGAGTGTTTTTAAACATCCTACCTTTCAAGTCAAGTCCATTATACATGAGCGCAAGCGGAATAGCAAGATTTTTTCCTGAAAAGCTGTTCAATTTTGTGCAATGCGTTTTGTGCAATCTGGCTGATATCCCGCCGTTCCTGCCCCGCAGGCATACAAAAAAGCTTCCCCGCCGCAGGCACGCAGCCCACGGAAAGGGAAGCTTTTGTCTGATTCAATTTCGGGTGCATCTGACGGAAGTAGTACACCGCAGCATAACACTCCGCTTTCCTTTTTTCGGATCCCGAAATAAATTGGAACTCTGCACATGTTCAAGCTGCAGTTTTTGTGTTTTTTTCAGAGAATCCGTTTTTTGTTGCCGGAGCAGCGTTTCTTTTGTATAATGGCAGTGATGGAAGGCCGATGCCTTTTGCAGATTTTTAATCACGACGTTTCAAAAGCGAGGTGTACTGATTATGGAATGGGCAAAATTGCTGTCAACTGAAAAGCTTTCTTCTGAACCTCCTGAGCCCGATTCGTTCAAGGAGTATCCCATCAATGCATTTGAAAAGGACTACAGCCGGATCGTTTCCAGCGCTGCATTCCGCAGGCTGCAGGATAAAACGCAGGTGTTTCCTCTGGATAAGAGTGATTTCATCCGAACCCGCCTGACGCACTCGATCGAAGTCTCCACGATCGCCCGGCAGCTTGGCATCATGATCTCCAAAAACACAACACAGTACAAGCCAACTGATATTGCTGTGCCGGAGGATGCCGAAGCCATCGCATCGGTCCTGCTCTGCGCCGGCCTTTTGCACGACCTCGGCAATCCGCCCTTCGGGCATTTCGGCGAGACCGTGATCGGCGACTGGTTCAAAGAGAACCTTGACCATGTAAAATACAAAGGACAGCCCCTTCGCAGCTGGTTATCCGCGCAGATGATCGCTGATCTGGAAAATTTTGAGGGCAATGCACAGGCGCTGCGGATCCTGCTGAAAGCAAAACACGGTTCCAGCCTCAATCTGTCCAAAGCGATCATCAGCACGCTGGTAAAATACCCCACCGACTCCTGCTCCGTTGATAAAGGCAGTGCGGATATCCGAAAGCACAAACTCGGCTTCTTCGCTGCAGAACAGGAGACTTTTGAGCAGATCTCGGAAGCGGTTGGGACCACCACTCCCGACAAAGGCATCGTGCGCCATCCGCTGACCTACCTGCTGGAAGCAGCCGACGACATTGCATACTCTACTGCCGATCTGGAAGATGCCTTTAAAAAGGGCCTGTTCACCCTCGACCAGTTCATTGAATATTACACAAATTCTTATGACCATTCAAAGATCGTTCCCCACAGAAGCCCTGAGTACTTCTCCGATGAGCGGATCCAAGAACTTTCCGCGCTGCGCGGTGCAGACCACACCCCAGAAAACGACAGCGCTGCATTTAAAAAATGGCTCACCCAAACGCGTCAGTGGCTGATGTATGTAGCCATCTACCGTTTTTCCTGCAAATATAAAGAGATCATGGCCGGAACCTACTGCGGTGATCTGTTTGAAGGAACCAATCACGCCATCACCATTGACATCCTGAAAGGGGCCATGCGGAAATTCGCCTTCGATACGCCCGGTATCCTGAAACTGGAGCTGTCCGGACAGGTCATTCTCGATTTTCTGCTGGATCATTTTGTTCCCGCCGTGCTGTACTATGACTCTGCATACTGCACCAACGGGCAGGCACCTTCCAAGGCCGACAAAAAGCTTCTCGCCATCTTCTCCGGCAATTACAAGCAGGATTACCAAAACGCCCGAACCGGCACGGAACCTTTTGACTTGTACCTCCGGCTGCTGATGGTCACCGACTATATCAGCGGCATGACAGATTCCTATGCCCGCACGCTGTACCGCGAGCTTAGCGGTATTGAATAACGCTGCCCTGTTCAGATCCCACGTGCCCGGTTCGTCTGCCGCTTATGGGCTACGGCATGATCGTTCAAAAACTGCTGATACATCACTCTGGAAGCCTCGCACAACTTCAAATCAGGTGCCAGCTTTTTTTACGAAGACACTGCTTGCGAATGCGAACGCCTTTTGAATTGCAAAATGATTTTTCAGTTGCTATACTGGGCTTATCAAAGTTTTTTCGGGAGGATGCCGCAGTGACCGCACAGACAATGCAAATCGGGAACAGACCTTGCCGCATTTACGGCGAAGCCCATGCAGAATACCTACTGCTCCAAATGACAGGCGAACATGAGCTGCAAAGCATGGAAAGCGAGATTGCCGCTATTGCACAGAGTGCGCACCACTTTCTGTTTGCGGCCATCCCTGTGGAAATCTGGAACGATGCACTTTCTCCGTGGGAAGCCCCTGCCGTGTGGGGAAAGCAAGGATTTGGGGGCAAGGCTGCGGACACCCTGCGCTTTCTGACAGAACAGGCCATTCCCACACTGAAGCAGCAGTATCCTCTCCCGGAAAACGTCAAAATCATTCTGGGCGGCTACTCGCTGGCGGGATTGTTTGCTCTGTGGGCATCCACCCAGACTGATTTGTTCTACAGTGTCGCCGCCGCTTCGCCCTCTGTTTGGTTTCCGGGCTGGATGGAGTTTGAACAGCAGTGCCCGATACAGGCACAGCGCGTTTATCTGAGCCTTGGCGACAAGGAGGAACACACGAAAAACACCGTCATGGCTGCGGTGGGCGATAACATCCGTGCCCTGCACAGCCGGCTTGCAGAGTGTGGCGCAGACTGCACACTTGAATGGAACAGCGGCGGGCATTTCAAAGACGCTGACCTGCGCACGGCGAAAGCCTTTCGGTGGGTGATGGAGGAAAGTCGATGAATATTTTGATCGATGCAGACGGCTGTCCGGTGGTCGACCTGACATTGCAGATTGCAAAGCGGTTTGTCGTTCCGGTCATCATCCTGTGCGACACAGCCCACCAAATCGAGCGTGAAGGTGCGCAGACATTGGTGTTCGATAAAGGAGCGGACAGCGTGGATTTTGCTCTCGTCAACCGGGTAAAGTCGGGAGATGTGGTTGTGACGCAGGACTACGGGCTGGCGAGTATGTGCCTTGCCAAGTGTGCCCGGGTGCTGAATCAGAACGGTTTGGAATACACCGCCGACAATATGGACGCCCTCATGCTGCGGCGTTATGAAAACAAAAAGCTCCTCCGTGCCGGAAAGCACCCCAAGGGGAGCCCAAAGCGGACGAAGGAGCAGGATGTCAGGTTTGCGGACACGCTTGAGAAGATTCTGAGCATAAATTATTGATACATATTTTTTGAAGGATGGAGAAATCCGGTTGGATATGCAAAAAAGCACCAGCCTGAGCCGGTGCTTTTTGTTGGCGGAGATGGTGGGATTCGAACCCACGTGCCCGGTTAAGGACAAAACGATTTCGAGTTTTTCCTGCTTCACGGTACTTGGTGGAAGATAGAGGTAATTAGCCGACTTTGCCAGAAGATACAAACCATCGAATTTACGCTCAAAATTTCATCAAAATCCAAAATCACTAGGCTCCATGCGGATTTGAACCCACTTTCCAAAACGCAGAAAAATCTGCCTTTTGGAGAGAATTGGGAGAGACTTTACGCCCGTTGGAGAGAACGGGCGAGAGAGATTCCGGGAGCCAGAATCCATCCACACAATATGTTGCTTCTGACGCTGACAAAATCAAAGCAGCAAAGGATGGATGAACATGAGGACTCTGTTAGAGTGCTATAAAATACTCGAAGAATATCCCAACGGAATGACGAAAGATCAGTTCTATCGCGTTGCCCGCATCAACAAGCAACACGCCAAGTACCTTTTGGATTCCGGCCTCGTTCCGTGTATCAATACAGGAAAGAAAACACGCAAATACCATATTGCGACCCACGATGTGATCACCTACTTGTGTGACCGTGAAGATAACCCCAAAAAGTATAAAGTGCCAACGGGCTTTTATATCGGAAAGAACGGCTGCTCCAAGCGGCACCCGGACAAGCCTGCCGCAGAGATCATCCGCTTCAATTTTACAGAACCGGAAAAAACAGGGCTGTACACCCTATGGGAAAAACTCACGGTTGGATATGATGATCTGCTGACCACCCCGGTAGTTTCGGAACTGACGGGCTACTCTGCACAGAGCATCCAGAGGTGGTGCAATCAGAAGATCCTTGTGGGCTTCAAAATCCGTGGCACACTGACGATTCCACGGCTTGCGGTCGTTGAGTTTATGTCCGGCGACCGTGCAACGGCTATCGTCCGAAAATCCTCAAAGCACCTCGATCTGCTCCGCACCTATGCGCAGGAATGCCACGAGGGTGCAATGACCATTACATACTAAACAGACAGGACTGCTCCACAACATTTTGTGAGACAGTCCTGTTTGCTTAGATGCAAAGATTATTCTTTAAGTAATTATTCTTGACAGAATAATCTTTGAGGCGTACAATGAAGCTGAACCTGTCATCAAATCAGTCGTGAGGTGAGCCGCTATGTTTTTTGTTGACCGTGTACAGGAAATGTCCGTATTACAGACCGCTTATGAAAAGCCGGAATCTTCTTTGTTCGTTCTCTATGGTCGTCGCCGTGTAGGAAAAACCACGCTTTTGTCAGAATTCTGCAAAGAGAAGCCGTCTCTTTATTATCTGGCAACGGAGGAAAGCATTCAGGCAAACCGAAACGCCTTCCGGTTGATGGCTGCTGATTTTCTCCAGAACGATTTATTGAAAAGTGCAACCGATGCAAGCTGGGAGATGATTTTTTCCGTTCTTCTCTCTGCTCAGGAAAATAAAAAACTGGTCATTGTGTTGGATGAGTTTCAGTATCTGGGCAAGGCAGACAAAGCATTTCCTTCTGTTTTTCAAAAAATCTGGGATACTATTCTGAAAAACAAAAATGTAGAAGTGATTCTTTGCGGCTCTCTGGTTCACATGATGATGGAGCAGACTCTTTCTTACTCCAGCCCTTTGTATGGACGCAGAACGGGACAGATTCGGCTGAAGCAGATTCCATACGCTTATTACGACCGCTTCTTCCCTGATCTTGATGAACAGACCCGCATTTTATATTATGCTGTCACAGGCGGTGTTCCGAAGTATATCGAATTATTTCATCCATGTGCCGATATTGATACCGCCATTCTGCAAAATGTAATGACTCCTCAGAGCTTTTTGTATGAAGAACCTGAATTTTTACTGCGGCAGGAGGTTCAGGATGTCGGAAGTTACTTTTCCATCATCCGTGCGATTGCATCTGGAAACATGAGGATATCTGATATTGCTTCTGCGCTGTCGCTTCCAGCCACCAGTTTGTCAAAGCCCTTAAAAACATTGTGCGATCTGGATATTCTGGAGCGAGAAGTGCCTCCCACCGAAAAAAATATTGAAACCAGCAAAAAGGGGCAATACCGCATTAAAGATAATTTTCTTGCGTTCTGGTTCCGATTTGTTTACCCCATGCGCTCTTTCATTGAAAGCGACCACCCGGAAATCGCAATGACAAAGCTGAAAACCGGGTTTATCCCCAATCATGTTGGCTACGTCTACGAGGATATTTGCAGACAAAAGATGTGGGAGCTGAACGCGCAAGGAAAACTGCCCTTTCTCTTTGACCGTGTTGGCCGTTGGTGGGGTGGAAAAGATACAGAAATCGATATTGTCGCCATTGATACCACAGACCGAAGCAAAATCATCTTTGGAGAGTGCAAATTTCATCAAAATGTTCCGATGCAGCTGTCGGAACTGCACCAACTGAAAGAAAAAGCTGCTGTCGTTCCGTGGGGGAATGCGAATCGAGACGAATACTTTGCTCTATTCTGTATCAGTGGTTATTCTGAGGACTTGCAGCAGCTTGCACAGGAAGATTCTCATCTTCTTTTGATGTGATTTTTCTCATGTAATAATTTGTAAATAGGACTGCTCCACAACATCTTGTGAGGCAGTCCTGTTTGCTTAGTACCCTTTTCATTGGAGCCAATATTTACACCTGACAGGAAAGGAGTGATAGTTTTCCACATGAACAAGCACTCACAGTTGAAAATCCGAGGCCACGCCAAATGACGCTAGACTATTTCTATGGGCAGTCGGGCGAGTTGTTCTCCTATTTCCGCATCCCCAAGGCACACCTTTTAACTTATCTTATCGGATTCGCACCCGGCAGCATGGTTCGGGCGTGACATCCTTGCATTCTCTCCTGCCGTTGGGTACACTGATGGTGTCAGCGGCAGAAGTTACATATTCAAGTGGATGCAAAGACAGGAGGTAACACTATGGTAGCAGGGCATCTGCAAGAAAAAAATGACTTCTATTACATCGTTCTGAGTTACAAGGACGCAGCTGGAAAGCGAAAGACCAAGTGGGAAGCCACCGGTCTGTCCGTCAAGAGGAACAAGAAGAAAGCCGAGGCTCTTTTGTTGGAACGTCGGCGGAACTTCATGGTTCCCACCGCACCTGCGGAGATCCGCTTAGACGATGACATTCTCTTTTCGGACTTCATGCTGAAATGGCTGGAAGTCACGAAAAGCACTGTCCAAATCACGACCTATGCCAGCTATCAGGGAATGGTGGAGCGTGTGATCGTTCCCTATTTCCGAAAGCGCAATATCAAGCTGGTAGACCTGAAAGCCACCGACTTGCAGGATTTCTACAACAAACAGCTTGAACGGGTCAAGGCAAATTCGGTGATCCATTACCATGCAAACATCCACAAGGCGCTGAAGTATGCGGTGAAGATCGACCTGATCCCCACCAATCCGGCAGATAAGGTCGAGCGTCCGAAGAAGAATGAGTTCAAAGGCAGCTATTACAGCGCCGAAGAAATTCATGCTTTGACGGAGGTCTCAGAGGGCACCAAGCTGGAGATCCCGGTTCTGCTGGCATCCTTCTACGGCCTGCGCCGCAGCGAGGTTCTGGGTCTGAAATGGGATGCCATCGACTTTGAGCGCAACACAATCACCATCCGGCATACGCTTACAACCGTTGCCCTTGATGGAAAGCGTATTACGGTCGCAGAAGATCGGACGAAAAATAAGTCCAGCATGAGAACGCTGCCACTGGTTCCTTTCGTAAAGGAACGGCTTCTGGAGCTTAAAGCAGAACAGGAGGAAAACCGGCGTTTATGCGGGCGATCCTATGTGAAAGATTACACGGGCTATGTGTGTATCAATGAAATCGGAGATATCATCAAGCCTAATTATGTTTCCTGCGGATTCCCGAAGCTTCTGGAGGAACACGGATTGCGCAGAGTGCGCTATCACGATTTGAGACATAGCTGCGCCTCGCTGCTTCTCGCCAACGGCGTTCCGATGAAGCAGATTCAAGAATGGCTCGGGCACAGCGACTTCTCAACTACGGCAAACATTTACGCACACCTTGAGTACAGTTCAAAAGTTATCTCCGCAGATGCAATGCTTGCTGGCTTAGGGATAGGAAACCGGGAATAAAAAAGAGAAGCCGGCAAAACCGGCTTCTCAGGTTGGCGGAGGGTTAGGGATTCGAACCCTAGGTGCCTTGCGGCACACGACTTTTCGAGAGTCGCACCTTCGACCACTCGGACAACCCTCCAAGTTGTATCTTCACCCAATCCGCTTTGGAAAATGGGGAGAACTGATGGGGAGAACTCAAAGATTTTTTCGTTTTCGAACCCTCGAAAACCTGCATAAATCAAGACTTTTTCGGGTGGAGCGTTCCACGAAGCGATTCCGATTTCGAGTCAGTCCCGTTATGACCACTTCGATACCACTCCGTGTATTTATCTTCACATCAGCCCTCAAAAAAACCTCGGAAAAAGGAGAGAACTGATGGAGAGAACTAAGGGATATTTACTTTTCAATGATAGCTGAAAAGCCCCATAAAATCAAGGTTTTTCAGAGGTGAGCTTCCAAAAAGGGCATTCGTTTTCGAGTGCGGACCCTTCACCCGCTTGGGTACATCTCCGTATATTTCCGCCTGTTTTTAACTCGCAAAATCTTTTGGAGAGAAAAGCAGGAGAGAAAACATAAAAGTATTCGATTTGAAATTTTGAAAACCTGGAATTAGCAGGGGTTTTCGAGGGGACGAAAATCACAGGCCCGCTGGGAATTTCGAGTGTCGCACCTTCGACCTCTCGGACAACTCTCCGTATATCTCAAGTGTAATCCTTGCTCCGGACGAATGCAAGAAAAACACGCAAGAACGATATGAAATTTTGAAATCCGAATCCGCGCAAAGCCCTGTACGGTGGACATTTTCAGCGGACGAAACGGCCGGAGCTTCCAAAAATATCACGTTGATCACATTACAGTTGATTCAACATCAATTAATATTATTATATCATACTCTGACTCCGTTTGCAACTCTTTTTCCCGATAGGCTTGCAGTCCTACAGCAGGCCGCAAAAAAATGGAAACACCCCTCGCTTTTTCTGCCGGAATGTGCTATGATGGCCTCGAGTGCACAGAGAAAGCGAGGACGATCACATGCTGGATATTTTCGATATTCTGGGCCCGGTGATGGTGGGCCCGTCCAGTTCCCACACGGCAGGAGCGGTCCGCATCGGCAGCATGGCCCGGACGCTGCTGGGCGACGAGCCGGTGGAGGCCAGGATCCATCTGCACGGTTCCTTTGCCGAGACCGGCCCCGGCCACGGCACGGACCGCGCCCTGGTGGCGGGGCTGCTGGGCATGAAGCCCGACGACCTGCGCATTCCCTTTGCCTTTCAGGAGGCGAAAAAGCGGGGACTGATCTACACCATCGACACTGTGGAGCTGCGGGACGCCCACCCCAACACCGCTGTTATCGAGACCTGGGACGCCGGCGGCAAAAAGCTGGAGCTTCAGGCATGCAGCGTAGGCGGCGGCCGCATCCTGGTGAACAAGGTGGACGGCATCGACGTCAGCTTCGACGGCATGTTCAACACCCTGGTCATCCGCAATCAGGATGAAAACGGCGCGGTGGCGGCGGTGACATCGGTGCTGAACCAGCTGCGCATCAACGTGGCCAACATGAGCCTGTGCCGCCACAAGCGGGGCGGTGATGCCCTGATGGTCATCGAAACCGACCAGCATATCAAGCCCCATCAGGTGGCGTTTCTGTCGGAGCTGACGGGCATCCTGTCCGTGACCTATTACGATAAGGAGGACGATGACGATGTCTCTGGATTCGATGAAGGAAATCTTTGACCGCATGGAGGCCGAGCACAAGCCCTTCTGGGAGATTGTGCTGGAGACGGACATGGACGAGCGCCAGGTGACCCGCCAGCAGTCTATGGCGAAAATGCTGACCACCTGGCAATATATGGTGGACGCGGCGGACACCTATACCGGCCGCCGCCGCAGCGTCAGCGGTCTGGCAGGAGGCGACGGCCTGAAAATGCGGCAGTATTCCATCCGGGGACGGGCCATGTCCGGCGGCTACGTCAGCGAGGTCATTGCCGAGGCCTTGTCCATGGCGGAATCCAACGCCTGCATGCGCCGCATCGTAGCGGCTCCCACGGCGGGAGCCTGCGGCGTGCTGCCGGCGGTGCTGCTGCCCCTTCGCAAATACGAGGAGCTGAGCCAGCACCGGATATTGGAGGCTCTGTATGTGGCCAGCGGAATCGGCGCGGTCATCGCCTATAAGGCCTGCATCGCCGGCGCCTCCGGCGGCTGCCAGGCGGAGGTAGGCACGGCTGCGGCCATGGCGGCGGGGGCCCTGGTGGACCTGCGGGGCGGCGGGCCGGAGCAGATCGGCCACGCCGTGGCGATGGCGCTGAA
>OGHD01001128.1_pt1 | contig 11604 bp, 8 predicted proteins | sample 1571341 | NCBI WGS metagenome assembly OGHD01 (sample SAMEA2582026, study PRJEB24529) | metagenome | biome: Human gut stool | place: China | collected 2011 | reverse complement strand
GCCGCGTTTCCTTAACCCTCGATCGGGCTCAGGTCGCTCTGCTTGCCGCCGTAGATGCCCATGGGCTCAACGTGGATGCCGGCAACGGAGACCAGGTGGGTGCCCTTCTCCTCATTGAAGTTGTCCAGGTAGGGCTGATGCTGGAAGTAGTTGGTGTCGCACTGGCCATCCTCAACGATGGTGTTGGGGATCACATAGTCATCGTACTCCTGGATGTCCAGCGTAATGCCCTTGTCGGCCAGGATCTGCTTGCAGACCTCCAGGATCTCGCAGTGGGGGGCGGTGGTGGCAGCGCAGCTGACAGTCTCACCGTTCAGTGCGTCATAATCGATGGAAGGATCATAGCCGTCGGTGGGGTCTTCCACAACAGAGACCACAGCGCCGCCGTAGCTCTCGGTCATAAAGTCCTTGACCTGCTGGCTCTGCAGGGCAGCGACCAGAGCCTTGATCTTGGGCTCCTCCTCATTGCCTTCCTTGCAGACCAGAACGTTAACGTAGGCAGAGGTGCCATCCTCCATGGCCAGAGCGTCGGTCATGGGATCCAGACCGGCAGAGATAGCGTAGTTGGAGTTGATCACAGCGTAGTCCTCATCCTGCAGGACGTTGGGCACCTGAGCAGCCTCGACCTCGTCCACATTGACGTTCAGGGGGTTCTCTTCGATGTCGTTCTTGGTGGCGGTCAGGCCTGCATCTGCCTTCAGCTTGAAGAAGCCGTTCTTCTCCAGCAGGGTCAGAGCGCGGGCCTCGTTGGTGGTGTCGTTGGGAACGGCGACCTTGATCTTGTCCAGCTTGGCAGCGGTGGAGGCAGCCTCAGAGGATGCAGCGCCGGAAGCAGCGGAGCTTGCGGTGGAGGAAGAGCCGCCGCAGGCGGTCAGGGCAGCGGCAGCAGCGGCCACGCCGGAAACTTTCAGAAAATTACGACGAGTGATCTTAGACATTTTGTTTTCCCTCTCTACTTTTACAAAAATTTTTTTGTGCGGTGCGGCACAATCCGCACCCTTTTGCACCGGAAGCAAAATAAAAAACGCTTCCGTCCTCAGCGGGCATACACCCACAAGGACGAAAGCGTAAAACTTCCGTGGTACCACCTTGGTTTACTGCCTCCTCACAGAGACAGCCTCACTGCTGCGGCGTTTTGCAACGCGACAACCGGACGCTGTAACGGGCGCTCCCGTCGCAGGCTTAGCACTCTTGCACTTCGCCCCCGCGGCTCCGAGACCATTTTCAGTCCCCTGTATCCTGCCCTTTTCCACCGCCCGGGCTCTCTGGAAGGATCAATGCGAAAACCTACTCTTCTCTTCACAGCCATTTTTGTGATATTGCATACATAATACCCCACTCTTCCGGGTTTGTCAACCCTTTCAACGAAGTTTTTCAGTAGGGAATTGCCTGCTTACTGCCGGCCGGCATCCTGCTCCGTGCTGTACAGTACCATCAGGTGGTTTGCGCTGGCTTCCAGCTGGGATTTTGCCTGACGGAGGTTCGCCTCCTCGGTCTCGTTCATCTTTTCGGGCTTATCCTTGCGCAGGCAGCGGCGCAGGCCGGCAAGGTCGTTCTTGACTCGGTTCTTCTCGTCCTTGTCCAGCTCCTTTTTGCACTTGGAGAGGGCCTCATCCACCTTGTAAGCCAGCATCTCGGCCTGGTTGTGGAGTTCCAGCCGCTCCCTGCGGCGGGTATCCTCCTCCTCGTAGGCGGCAGCATCGGCCATGGCGCGCTGGATCTCGTTCTCGGAAAGATTGGTGCTGCCGGTGATGGTGATGTTCTGCTCCCGGCCGGTGCCCAGATCCTTTGCAGACACCTTGACCACGCCATTCACATCGATGTCAAAGGTGACCTCGATCTGGGGCTTGGAGGAAAAGCCGGAGCGGATGCCGGTGAGCTTGAATTTACCCAGGCTCTTGTTGTCGCGGGCAAAGTGGCGCTCACCCTGCAGCACGTTGATCTCCACGCTGGTCTGCATGGGGCGGGCCGTGGTAAAGATCTGGCTCTTGCGGGTAGGGATCATACTGTTGCGGGTGATGAGAGGAGTGGCCACGCCGCCCAGTGTCTCAATGGACAGCGTCAGCGGGGTGACATCCATCAGCACAAGGCCCTGCGCGGCCGCACCGGTGGCACCGGCCAGCTTTCCGCCGCCCTGCAGCAGGCCGCCCTGCACGGCGGCACCCATGGCCACGCATTCATCGGGGTTCAGGGTATGGCTGGGCTCACAGCCCAGCAGCTCCCGGACCTGCCGCTCCACAGCAGGCATCCGGGTGCTTCCGCCCACCAGCAGGACTTTGCCCAGCTGGCTGGCGGAAATCCCGGCATCCCGCAGGGCGTTCTGCACCGGCTGAACGGTGCGGGCCAGCAGGTCACCGGTCATCATCTCAAACTGGGGGCGGCCCAGGCTCAGATCCAGATGGTGAGGGCCATCCTTGCCCACCGCGATAAACGGCAGGTTCAGCTGGGCGGAAAGCGCACTGGAAAGCTCCTTCTTGGCCTTTTCCGCTTCCTCCTTCAGGCGGCCCATGGCGGCGGGGTCCTTGGTCAGATCGATGCGGTCAGATCTGCGGAACTCCGCCACAGCCCACTCAACGATGCGCTCGTCAAAGTCATCGCCGCCCAGATGGGTATCGCCGCCGGTGGCCAGCACCGTAAAGGTGCCATCCTCGATCTCAATGATCGAAACATCAAAGGTGCCGCCGCCCAGATCATAGACCAAGATCTTCTGGGGGGCTTCGTTGTCCAGGCCGTAGGCCACCGCGGCGGCGGTGGGCTCGTTGATGATGCGCAGAACATTCAGGCCCGCAATACGGCCCGCGTCCTGAGTGGCCTTGCGCTGGCTGTCGTCAAAATAGGCAGGCACGGTGATGACGGCCTCGGTCACCGGTTCGCCCAGGTAGCTCTCGGCATCGCGGCGGATCTTGGTCAGGATCATGGCGCTGATCTCCTGCGGGGTCAGGTCTCTGCCATCGATATGCACCCGGTGATCAGAACCCATGTACCGCTTGATGCTGGACACCGTGCGGCCTGAGTTTGTGGCGATCTGGCGCTTTGCCGCGCCGCCCACCAGACGCTCGCCATCCTTGGTAAAGGCCACCACGCTGGGGGTGGTGCGCTCGCCTTCAGCGTTGGTGATGACCACAGGCTTGCCGCCCTCCATCACCGCCACGCAGGAGTTGGTGGTGCCAAGGTCAATTCCGATCACTTTGCTCATAGTGCTTGTCCTCTTTTCTTCGGCGCAGAATATTTCCTTGAATATCTTACCGGTTTCCTATGACGATTTCTTAGAACAAATGTAAAGAAACTGTGTTTCAGGCGTTTTTATCGTCGGCCAGCAGCTGATCGGTCAGCAGTTCAGCCTCCCGCAGCCAGTCGGCAGCATCCGTTTCGCCCTCGGCCTGCAGGATCCGAAAGCCCTGTACGGCCTCCGCCACCTGCAGCAGCGCCTTTTTGCGGGAGAGGTACTGGGTCTCGTACTGGGCAAGACGCAGGCAGACCTGCGGGGTGTAGGCGATGTCCGGCACCTCCCGGGCAGCGTTCTGGGCGCGGCGGTAGTATTGCAGGGTCTCCGCCATCTCCCCGCCCGATGCGGCACAGTCATCCCCCAGGGCGATCATGGCCTGCACCTCCCCGGCCTGTGCGGCCTTTTTCCACATCCGCCGGGCCTGGGTCTTATTCTTCCGGGTACCCCGGCCATAATACAGGCAGTCCCCCAGGGCAGAAAGCGCCTCTGCGCTGCCAGCCTCGGCGGCGGCAGTGTAGCGGGCCGCTGCCTCCGGCCAATCCCCGGCCCGGGCGGCGGCGTGCCCGGCTTCCAGCTCCTGAGCGCCGGGGTTGTCGCTTCCCCGCTCCGATTTCAGCAGCCCGCTGAGCAGGGAGACATCCAGCGTGGCAGAGCTTGTCCACGGGTCCAGCACCACACCATCGATGCCGTCCGTTTCCAGCGCATACTCCATGGCGCTGCGCAGGCTGCGCTCCACCATGGGGCGGGTTGCGCTGGCCTTTTCCGCCTCGGCGTTCTTTACCGAAGTGAACAGCGGCAGATAGTGCCGCTCTTTCCGGGCGTGGAGCAGCCAGGGCGGCAGGCCCTCGGCCCGATCCTCCGGGATGGGCAGATGCGCCCAGGGGGCGGCCCCGCTCTGGGGGTCCACCGCCGCATCCAGCGGCACCAGCACCCTGGTCTGCAATTCCAGCGCATAGTTCAGGGCGTTCATCAGGCTCCAGAAATGTTCCTCGCTCTGCTCCCGGTACAGCCGCGCCACGGCCTCCTCCACAAATGGGCAGCCTGTGCCCACCGGCCCGTACTGCGGCGCAGTCCGCTTTTTTCCGCTGCCCACCGGCCGGAAGCGCCGACCGCCCATGTTGTATGCCATTTATCTCACCCTTCTTTTTCATCAATAGGATAAGTATAGCAGGAATCCGCAAATTTCACAATATTTTCCCGCAGGCAGCCGAACGCAAAAACAGCAGGCGGCTGCACATGGCCGTCTGCTGTTCGGTTCACTCTTCTGCCGGTTCCTCCGCATCGTCCAGATAGTCCTCGATGCTGCCGATGCTGTACCGGTTCTCGTTGGCTTCCACGCTCCGTGCACTGGCATCGGAACAGGCTTCCAGAATGGGCATCACCGGCTGCTGGCCCTCCGGGTCGGTCAGATGTCCGATGGCCCGGGCCTCATAGTAGTTGTCGATGATCTGGTTCACGATCCGTTTGCGGTCACGGAGCGGAGTCTGCAGGTTGGCCAGCAGCTCCTGCCGGATGCCGCAGCTGTTGCTGCCGTGGTCACCGAACAGGATGTAATACTCCTGCTCGATCTCCAGCGGTGCAGCCTGATGCAGGTAATAATCCGCCAGTACCCTCCGCTTCTTTTCGGTGCTGAAGCCCTTGATATCCTCCATGCCGCGCGGAAAGAGTTCCGGATGCCGGATCCACATTTCATAGGGCCCCACCGGCAGGTGCAGAGTATCGAATACATCCAGATAATCCTCCAGCGCAATGCGGATCTCGCCCCGCTCCCATTTCTGAATGGTGCGCTTGTCCCGCCCCAGCATATCCGCAAGCTCCTGCTGGGATCTGCCCGCCACGTTCCGGGCAAAGGCAATGGCTTCCCCGATTCGGTTCCGGTAGTTGGTCATATTCTTTCCCTCCTGACACACACTTGTCCACCAGGCATTCCAACGTCTGGCGACATAAAATACTTTCCTCTGGATAAAAGGATAATGGTTTGTCCCGCCTTCTGTCAAGAGTCGTGAATTCAATCCATTTACGTCAAATTCTTGTAAAATGTGTCAAACATGCCGGACATCCGCCTTTTTTGCAGCGATTTCGCCGCTCCGTGGGGCAGCCGCTCCCCGTCTTAAACAACATTCGGGCCATTTTGTCCTTTTTCACCTGCCGGAGGCAGCTAGATGTGTCAGGTACACCACACCATGCAACGCAAAATATTTTTTGAAAAAAATTCCTCTTCGGCAAGTTTTTCCCAGCGCATCCGTTTCCACACACGCAAAAACCGCCCATAGCCGTCAAAAACAGCCATGGGCGGGTGCTTTTTCTTTATGCCAGTTTATTCAGCCTTACGGCAACGTAGGGGTCAGGGAGCTTGAGCTCGTCAGCAAGGTCGGCTTCAGATTCGTACTTCTCCGCCGCCATGCCCACCACAACGCTGCACACGTCAAAGCGTCCGGCGGGCGAAAGGGCCGTGACCTTGGCTTCTCCATCGGCAATGGCGGTCACCACGCCGTCCGCATCCACGGTAACGACACCCGGGTTGCTGCTGACCCATGTAATGGGCACGCTGCCGCCGCCCTCCACCGCAACGGCGGCCGTCAGGCGCTCTTGGGTGCCCACGGTGCGGAGCAGCAGGTCACTCTTGTTCAAGGTCACCTTGCCGATATCCGAAGTCACCGTGACGCTGCACCGCAGAGCCTGGCCGTTGGAGACCATTGCCGTGATGGTGGTGGTGCCCGCCGCCTGAGCCGTGACAAGGCCCTTGTCGCTGACTGTGGCAACCTCGGGGTTGCTGCTCATCCACTGGTAGACATAGAGGAAGGAGTGGTCACTGTTGGTCAACTGGAGCTGATGGGTGGGGTGCAGGTCATTGTACTGCAGCACAAGGCTCAGGCTGGTGGTATCCAGCGTGGGCTTTTTTCTGGCTGATTCTTCATTTTTGCGGGTCACGGTCACCTTGCAGGCGGCACGTTCGCCGTGGTCGGAGATGGCTGTGATGATGGCAGTGCCTGCATTGCGGCCCGTCACCTTGCCGTCGCCATCCACCGTGGCAACATTGGAGTTGCTGCTCATCCAGACGATGAAGTAATAATCGCTCTGGCCGCTGGTGTACAGGTAGCCCTTGGGGCGGGGGTCATCATCGGTGATCTCCAGCTCCATCTCAGTCAGCTCCAGTTCCAGCTTGGAGCCGGTTCCGGTCAGGCCTGTCAGCACACCGGGCGCGGCCTGCGCGGGCAAAGGGGCAGCCAGCAGGGCCCCGCTCAGAGCCAGCAGGGCCAGAAGCCGCCCCGCGGTTTGGAATTTCCATTTCATTGGGTCGAACTTCCCTCCTTGTTTCATCCCATGGGATCAAAGGAATGCCGCACACATGGAAAAATTTCGCGTCCATGATTTTTCTCACTACTGATTCATTTTACACGTCCGGCCAATGTGGGTCAAGTTTTTCGCCCAAAGTGCTGTGCTTTCGCACCCGATTTCGTGGACTATACCAGTTTTTCCGGAAAATTTTGTGCAAAAAGAACGCCGCAGTCCCGGCGTGGGAGCTGCGGCGTTCCGGACAGGATCAATAATTGTGCTTTTTCAGCTCAAAGTAGCTCTGGGGATGTGCGCAGACCGGGCACTTCAGGGGAGCCGACTTGCCGATATAGGTGTAGCCGCAGTTCCGGCACTGCCAGACCTGCTGCTCTTCCCGGGCAAAAACCTTGTTGTTCTTCAGGTTCTCGGCCAGCTCACGGTAGCGCTCCTCGTGCTCTTTCTCGATCTGCGCCACCATGGTGAACAGGGCAGCCAGCTGGGGAAAGCCCTCTTCCTTGGCCTCTGCGGCCATCCGGGGGTACATCTCGGTCCACTCGTCGTGCTCGCCGCCGGCTGCCATTTCCAGGCAGGTCATGGTATCGGGGATGGAGCCGCCGTTCAGGGCCTTGAACCACATCTTGGCGTGCTCCTTCTCGTTGGCAGCCGTCTCCTCAAAGATCGCTGCCAGCTGCTCATAGCCCTCCTTCTTGGCCACGCTGGCGAAGAAGGTATACTTGTTGCGGGCCTGGCTCTCGCCTGCAAAGGCTTCCCACAGGTTTTTCTCGGTCTTGGTACCCTTGAGTTCCATATTCATGCTCTCCTTTTGTTTGTGCGGTGTATCATTTCGCCGCCGGTGACCGCCGGGGCGTTCCTTCTGCACTGATTATACCAGAGTTCCGAATTGAAATCAAGAATAATTCCTATTTATTTTAAGAACATTTCTCAGTTATGCTGTTTCAGGGCGCAGACTGCAATGCTCAAAGCGCTCCATGCCGCCTGATACATCAGGACAGCGGCCACCGACAGGGTGCCGATGCTGCCCGCGTAGGTCAGCAGAACACCGATGACCACCGAGAACCAGACCGAGACCATCTGCACCGTGGTGGCGCTGGTCTCGGCGTTCTGGGCCTTTTCCGCCGCGCGCAGGCCGCCGATCAGGCTGGCAAAGCCCTTATCATGCAGCATACAGCAGCGGGCCGTCTCGTCCGGCCGGGCAGGGGTCAGCGCGCTGCACTGCTCCTGATCCAGCAGAGTGATCATCCCCTCGGGCAGATGGTAAGCCTCGGTGATGTGGTGGGCTGTCAGGCTGGGGTCCTCGCAGGTGACCAACAGGCGGATGTTCTCCCGCTGCAGCACCTCCAGCCCGCGGGCGGCGTTGCGGCCGCCCACATAGTGGAGCACGAACATGGCGTGCAGGCTGCCAGAAACAGCCAGATACAGGATCTGCAGCGCGCCGTTTTGGGAGTGCTCATCCTCGTACTCCTGCTCAGGCAGGGGCACGCCCTCCCGCTCCATGTACAGCCGGTTGCCGATGAGCACCCGGTTGTTATCGCACCAGGCAGCAAAGCCAAGGCCGTGGTGGACCTCCAAGTCCTTCACAGGGTACAGGATCTCGGTGCGGTCCTCGATGATCTGACGGAACAGGCCCCGCAGGGTCTCGCAGCTGTGGTTGAGGATGCTGGCCGCATAAAGGATGGCGCGGTCGATGCGGCCGCCCTTGAAGATGCGGATATCCTCCAGGTTCACGCTGTCGGCGGTAAAGAGCTCGTCGGCATCCACCTGCACGGTGTCCACACCGCCCAGCTCCTCAATGGCAGCCCAGCCGGGCACCACGGCACCGGCAGCGGCTGCGGTCTTTTGCAGGCGCAGGGAAGCGATGCCCGCAACCAGGGTGGAGGACAGTGGTGCACCCATGCAGAGCACGGAGGTCAGGGCTGCGGCCATGCCGTTGGGCCCGCCGCCAAACAGCAGGAACACCAGCCCGCTGAGCACGGCGGCACCCAGCAGGATCAGGGCTGTCTTGCGGGCGCGGCGCTCACTGGCGCGCTCCCCGAAGCTCTGCTCCACCAGCGCCTCGTCCCACTGGACAGGGCGGCTGAGCAGCACCCAGGGGTCTTTCTGATCCAGGCTCCGGGCCAGCACCCGGATCAGGTCCTTATCCCGGACACGGAACGCGCCCTGCAGCCCCTCGGGGGATCGGGCGGCAAGGTCATAGCCGTTTCTGACGGCAGTCAGCAGGACACGGCTGCCCAGCAGGGCCAGGAACAGGCCCAGTGCGGCCACGCCGGAAAGCAGCGTCCAGCTGGAATTCTGATAGCTCTGGGCGTTGAGCAGGGCGACCGCAGCCTGCACCAGCGCACCGCAGGCGGCCAGCGCCGGCATGGTGTCTGCACTGGGGCGGCCCTTGAGGCCCTGCAGGCCATCCCGCAGGACAGGCCAGCCCACAGCCAGCGCACCGGCCAGAAAGAGCAGGTTGGCGGCATAGAACGCCGCCGGGGCGATCACGGGGTCAAGGGAGGCCACAGGGGCCAGCAGCCCCTCGGCAACAAGGCCAAAGTGGAGCAGTACCACCGCAAGGATGCCCTCCAGCACACACCGCAGCGTCAGCTCCGCGCCCATCCGGCGGAGCTTCTCTCCCACCTGTTCGGGCGTTTCCGGCTCGGTTTCTTCTTCAGGCTTCTCCGCAGCCTCCGGTGCGGCAGGGGCCGCTTCCTCAGCAGGCTGGGCCGGGGCCTCCTCTGCTGGGGCGGCAGGCCGGGTGGGTGCCTCGTCCTCTTCCAGCCCCATCAGCGGCAGGCTCATGCTGTCGTCCTTGCTGGGGGCCTCGGTGCGGGTAGGGGCCTGCGGCTCGTTCTCGTCCGCGCCCTTGCCAAAGAACTGGAAAGCCGTTTCCGGTTCCGGCTCAACCTCTGGCGCGGCTTCCGGGGCAGGCCCTGCCTGCTTTACCGACTGATCCTCGGCAAACACCATGGGGATGGCCGGGCCCTCAGGCGCTGCGGGAGCTTCCGGCTCCACGGCCAGCACCTCTTCGGGGGCATCCTGCACCTCCTCCACCGGGGCGGGCTTGGGGGTGCCATAGAGCATGGCCTTGAGTTCGGCCATCTCTGCATCCTCCTGCTGCTCCTGCGGGGTCAGGGGTTCCCGGCGGCGGGGCGGCTCCGGCTTTTTCTCGGGCTGGGGTGCGGGCCGGGGTTCCGGCTTCGGCGCTGCGGGGGCTTCCGGCGCGGTGGGCAGAGCCACAGGCTCTGCTTCCTCCAGCTCTCCGGGCTCCAATGCCAGCTCCAGGCCGGCCTCGGCTTCTTCCTCATGGCCCAGCACGATCTCACCCGTGGGCGGCAGCTCATTCTGCACGGCCGGGGCGGCGGCAGGCTCCTCTTTGTCCTTTTCGCGGTGAAAGAGCTTGCCCAGCAGGCTGCCGGTGCTCTCCTTTTCCTCATCGCGGCGCTTCATCTCTTCGGGCACCTGTGCCACGCTGGTGCTGAAAAACGTGCGGAACTTCTCGTTCTGCGCATCGATCTCTTCCTGTGTCAGCTCTTTGCGCTTATCATCCTTTGGCATCCTAGTCCCTCCCTGTTCTGGTCACAGCGGTCTGGCCGCTGTTTCTTACTCTGCGGCGCGCTGGCTCTGGATCTCGTACAGGATGATGCCAGCCGCTACCGAGACATTGAAGCTGTCCACACCGGTGCCCTGAGCGGCCATATCCAGCCGCACCACGCCATCGCAGAGCTTTTTCACCAGCTGGGATACACCGCTGCCCTCGCTGCCCAGCACCAGTGCGATGGGGCCGGTCAGGTTGTTCTTGCGCAGGGGCACACCGTCCATATCGGCACAGTAGACGAACACCCCCTGATCCTTCAGGCGGCGGATGGTCTCGCCGATGTTGGCCACACGGGCCACAGGCAGGCGCTCGGCCGCACCGGCGCTGGACTTGATAACGGTGGGGGTCACGGACGCGCCGCCCCGCTTGGGGATGACGATGCCGTGGGCTCCGCACAGCAGAGCAGAGCGCATCACCGCGCCCAGATTATGGGGGTCCTCGATGCCGTCACTCAGCACCAGGAAAGGGGGCTCCCCCTTCTCTCTGGCAACGTTCAGCAGGTCCTCCACGGTCACATATTCGATCTCGCTGGCAAAGGCAGCCACGCCCTGATGGCTCTCGGTGCCGGTCATCAGGCGCAGCTTGTTGGGATGCACCCGCTTGACCGTGGCCCCGGCCTCCTTGGCCATGGCGGTATAGTAAGCTGCCACGGCGGGGGCCATGCCCTCCGCGATCAGCACGGTATCCACGCCGGAACCGCTCTTGAGCAGCTCGGTCACGGGGTTTTTGCCGTAGACCAGGCTCTCATTCTTGGGCTGCTCCTCCGTGCTGCTGCGGCGGGGGCGGCGCGGCATTTTCTGTTCGTCCATTGATGTGTTCTCCTTCCATTCTATGGCAAGGCGGGCCGTTTGAGCCGCGCCATGGTTTCGTTCTGTTTCAGTTTTACTATATTTTGACACTGATACATTCTAAAGTATAGCATACCCCGGCATTCTTCGCAATGTTTGCCGAAGGCAAAAGTTTTCCACATTCAGCAGGCTATACAATCGGTAATTCGGCTCAAATTTTTCCACATGTTGAAAACCCGGTGGAAAATGTTCAAAAAACAAGTTTGTACGCCCACTTTCCAGGTGGAATTCCACAGTTTCCACCAAGTTTTCAACCTCCCGGGTTCGACATGCAAACTTCCCGCCGTACTTTTTGTAAAATTCAAGTCGGAATTATGACAATTTTTTGAAGGGAGATCCAGTGGTTTTTGCCAGAATCTCCAACATCAAAATGCCCAATGTGAATTTGTGTTGAAAACGCCGCGGGAACCGCCTTGATTTTATCCTGTAATTGGGGTATACTACCCTTAGGTTCGTTAAAGGATGCGCAATCTTGTATCCAAAACGGCTTTTTCACCCCAAAATGATTTTGCGGAGGTAATGAATAATGTTGGTAAATGCAACCGAAATGCTGATCAAGGCACGCGATGGCCACTACGGTGTGCCCCAGTTCAACATCAACAATCTGGAGTGGACCAAGGCAGTCCTGACCGCCTGCGAGGAAATGAAGAGCCCCG
>OGHD01001119.1_pt1 | contig 11652 bp, 10 predicted proteins | sample 1571341 | NCBI WGS metagenome assembly OGHD01 (sample SAMEA2582026, study PRJEB24529) | metagenome | biome: Human gut stool | place: China | collected 2011 | reverse complement strand
AAAGATAAGAGATATAGTTCATTTATGTGGAAAGGTGTTATTTTAAGTAATTTATTGTTGCGTAGATTTATAGTATATGTTTATGCATTATTAGGTGGTAGAAAAATTATTAAGAATTTTTTTTGTTAGCTTATTTGTATGGAAATACTCTTAAATATTATTAGCTTTATTACTTTAGCGATTAGTTATAAATGTCGTAAGTTTAGACATTCATTGCTTACTATCTTTTGTGGTTTATGGTTTCTCATTTGTTTTTTATATTCTTTTAAGTTTTATGATATCTATGACGTAAAAACAGAAACATTATTAATGTATACTCTTGGTATTTTATTTTACTTTGCAGGTTATGTGACTTATAAAGGATGCCGTAAAAAACGTTGTTTGCAAGATTCCAAATATAAACGGCGTGTTAAAATATTAAAGTTATTAGCAATACTGAGTATTTTTGTATTAGTTCAGAAAGCTATATTAGCAATACCTATCTGGTTAAGTGGGGGAGTCGGGGATTTAAAGTCCGATATTGTTGAAAATAATGTTTTAGGTTTGGATCTTATTAGTGAAATAATATATACGTTTGTCGCTCGTCCTTTGATTATAGTCTTCGTAATTTATTCGGTAATATTAATATTGCAAAAACATAAAGAAAAAAGTGTTTTCTTCTTAACATTTCTGATGATTTTGTTGGGTTATGTTTGTACGGGATCCAAGTTTATGATAGTTGAGGTGATATTAATGTCATTAACGTATATTTTTATTTTTAATTACAATAGCATCTTTACAATCGTAAGGCGAAATAGAAAGTTATTTGTAATAATTTTACTTATAATTTGCGTTTTATATATCTTGTTAAGTGCAAAAGGAGAAGGCTTAAATCAGTCTTTATATTCTTATGTTTGTGGCTGTATTCCATGTTCTGATAATGCATTGGATTCTATTAAAAGAGAACCTCCTTTTTGGGGGTTAGCAACTTTCAATGGCTTTTTGCGTATTTTTTCACTTCCTCTTTCTTTAATTGGCTTTCCGGAGTTAAAGTCCATTCTCGATTTAGTGTTTTCTTATATGCTTAACTTCGAAGAGACTATGATGATTTCTCCAACTATAAAATATAATGCTTTTATCTCTTTATTCTCATATTTTTATGCTGATGGAGGACTTTTAGGGGTCGTGTTTATTTCTTTCATATATGGAAATTTATCTAATAGAATTTGTTCTAAAGCAATATCTAGCCCAACATATATGAATGTATCTTTGTTGTTATTTACATCGTTCTTAATTTATACTTCTATGGTAAGAGCAAATACTTTTATGGTATATTATGTGTTACCATACTTTTATATTTATTTTTTAATACCTAGAAAACCATTAGTAATTATAAAAACTAGAAAACCATTAGTAATTATAAAAAATGAAACGTAACGGTAGTATTAAAAAAAATATCATCTACAATATTGGCTATCAGGTATTGTCTTTTATTGTACCTACAATAACTGCACCTTATATTTCAAGAGTTCTTGGAGCAGGGGGAATGGGATTATATAGCTATACATTTTCTATAGCCCATTATTTTGTTTTGTTATGTATGTTGGGTGTTCTAAATTATGGAAATAGAGAAATAGCGATGGCAAAGGATAAAGAGTCCATGTCTAATAAATTTTGGACAATTTATTCTAATCAATTATTTTTTGGGCTTTTATCTATCTTCTTGTATTTTATTTTTGTTTTTTATTATATCCATGATGATATGCTGGTATATTGTCTTCAATCATTGTATATATTATCAGGAGTTTTAGATATTAGCTGGTTTTATTTTGGAATAGAGAAATTTAAGACAACAACAAGTATTAGTGCTATAAATAAAGTATTAACAACGATATTCATTTTTCTATTAGTAAAAACATCAGCTGATGTATGGCTATATACATTTATAGTTGCAATAGGAACATTATTTAATAATGTAGCATATTGGTTGCTGCTACATAAGTATGTTGGTAAGACAAAAATAACAAAAGGTGAAATACTTTTGCATTTAAAGCCATTGCTTCTCCTTTTTATCCCTGTTATAGCTATTAATGTTTATAAATATATTGATAAGATAATGTTAGGCAGCATGGTTAATGTAGACGCTGTTGGAATTTTTGATGCTGCAGAGAAACTAACTAATATTCCGATGGGTTTCATAAGTGCTATAGGAACGGTTATGTTACCTCGTATTAGTAATATGTTGAAATCTGATGATGGCAATAATATAAGGAAATATAATTATTTGAGTTTTAATTTAGTGATATTTCTCTCTGTAGGCATGTGTTTTGGGTTAGCTGGTATTTCTGATGTTTTTATACCAATTTTTTATGGAATATCATTTGTAGAATCTATTAAAGTACTTCTTGTATTAAGTCCATGTATGATTTTTGTTAGTTGGGCAAATGTTGTAAGAACTCAGTATTTGTTGCCTTATAAGAAAGATATGCTTTTTTGTATGTCTGTTACTGTCGGTGCTGTAATCAATATTATAAGTAACTTGATTTTAATTCCAATATATGGAGCAATAGGTGCAGCTTTTAGTACTTTAATTGCTGAATTTTCAGTCTGTATTTTTCAAAGTATAGCTGCTAATAGAGATATGAAACTAGTTAATCCGTTAGTGAAATCTTTACCATATCTTATTTTGGGCTTATTGATGTATGTAACTATATCAAATATAAAAATGTCATCAACATTATTATGTGTTGTTGTTAGATTATTTACGGGTCTTTTGATATACAGTTTTGGATCTTATTTTTTTATAAAGAAAAATTTATATGCATATTCAAAATACAAATAAAACAGTGGGAGCGGTTGATTTGCTTCATTCACTTCCGATTTTAAATTTCCTTCTTTCCTTATTGATAGTTTTCCATCATGGTTTTACAAGAAATGTAGGGTTTATTGATAGTTATAATCCTTTAGATTATGGTGTTATTACTGCAATTGAGCGTTATTTTTATAATTTTTCAGAGTGTGCAGTTCCTATTTTCTTCTTTCTGTCTGCGTTCTTGTTTTACCGAACATTTGATGGCAGCAAGGAGAAATATATCTCAAAGATGAAGAGAAGGTTTTGGTCTTTAGTTGTTCCTTACATAATCTTTAATACTATCGGCTATTTTAAGGCAATGGTATTTAGCGGCAGATATGGGGGGGCATTAGATTATCTTCTATCCATATGGAATGCAGATACAATGCCTTTATGGTTTATCCGTGAATTAATTTTCTTCTCAATTCTAGCTCCTGTGATTTATAGAATAAAACGACACCTCTGGCTGAGCGTAGTGGTTTCTGTAGCTTTAATTATTCTGTCAACATTAGGTTTAGTTGGATATAGAAGTTTTATGTATTGGATGCCTGTTTATCTCATGGGATCTTCTCTTACCGAAAATAGAATAAGTAGAGTGTGTGATATATTTGAGCGAGCGTCTTCTAGATATTTAATGCTGTTATTATTTGTCATTTATTGTTTGGCTGCTTGGTTCTTACCAAATGGTTCTGAAAAGGGAAATGCAATATATAGTTTTGAATTTACTTTATTCAGATTTGTTTCGCCTTTAGCATTTAGTTATGTGATTATCTGTATAATGAATTTAAATATTAAAGTCAAAAAATGGATGCAATACTCTTTCTTTGTCTATTGTATGCATGCTCCAATTATAACACTTGTAACATTAGTATATAGCAAGATGATTCCTGCATTCTATGGAAGTGAATTATTCCAGTTCTTTGTAGTTATCTTTCTTACTTATGTCTTATGCGTTATTCTAGCAATGTTCCTTGAACGTTATCTTTCCCCGGTATGGAAGATTTTGAATGGAAAACGGTAAGAGCTTTGATAATAGAAGTATCTATTTATGATGACTGTGTTGTATAAAATTTCTCTAGAAGTTTCTGAAATCAAAAACTAACTTGTTGGTTTTTGATTTCAGATAGATTTTGGAAAAATCTTGTGAGTAGGGTATTTTGGCATTTTGATAAGGGGATTAAGCATGTTGGCAATGAAAGCAATGTTTCTCTTGTTGTTAAGTGGCTTATACATAGTCTAAGATTATTCAAACATTATCCTATGGATGTCCTTTGGAATCCGATAGGAATAGTTTGGTTATCGATGAAGGGAAGAAAGTATATGAAATGTAAATAGTTAACGATTATGATAAAAAGAATTTTCAATAAAATAAAGCGCTTAGCTTATTATTATTCTCATCCTTTCCTGTGGGGAAAGAATGTGCAGATTAATGGAATTCCAACAATAGGTAATCCAAAAAACTTTCATTTAGGTAAGCATGTATCTCTCAATGATAAATGTTATATCCAGAGTGTGGGGGGGGTAAAATTAGGTAACTATGTGACTATCAGCTATGGTGTCACAATCTTAACTTCCGGATTAGAAAGTAAGGATTATCCGGATACTTGCAATTGTAAAAACAGAAAGCATTTAGTCGCACCAGTAGCAATAGGTGATGGTGTTTGGCTTTGTGCCAACGTAACTGTAACTCCAGGAATAACAATAGCTCCAAAAATAATTGTTGCAGCAGGTTCTGTGGTTACAAAAGATTTAGATAAAGAAGGTTGGCTTTATGGAGGTGTTCCTGCCAAGCCGATAAAACCGTTAAATAAATAAATTGGTGATTATGATTATAGTTAAATTATGGGGTGGTATGTGTAACCAGATGTTTCAGTATGCATTTGGCTATGCTATCGCAAAAAAATATAATGATGATTTGGCATTTGATGTTGATTTCTATGAGAATCAACCGGGGCATGTAGGTAAAAGAAAGGTTATAGGAAAAGAAGTATTCCCAAATCTTTCAAAGATGCAGTTTATCAAAAGACCTTCTTGGGTTAAGCCTTTCGAAAACAAATATATCAATCATATTATCCGTTACCATGGAGGATGTCATTTCCCTTTTTTGAGTAAGAATATGGTTGTTGAGAATTATCACAAGTATTATTCTACAGTTCCTTATTCAAACAAGGAACTAAATTTTTATGATGGATATTGGCAAACCGATAAGTATTTTGAAGACTTTCGTGAAGAATTGTGCCATGAATTTTCTCCAACTGAAGAGATAGCAAATAAGGTTGAACAATGGAAAAAAAGTACAGGTTCACATAAATGTGTGGCTGTTCATATTCGTAGAGGTGATTATCTTAATTCAATTAATCAAAAGTCTTTAGGTGAGGCAAATGTTATAGGTAATATGCAATATTATAAGGAGGCTATGGAGTTGATGATTGAAAAATTGGAATCACCTACATTTTGTTTCTTCTCAGATGATATTAACTGGTGTAAGGAGAATTTTGCGTCTCTTTACAATCGTATAATCTTTGTAGAAAACTCTGGAAGTAATGCAGCCTTACTTGATCTATTATCGATTTCTGCATGTGAGCATGGTATTATGTCTCCAAGTACATTTAGCTGGTGGGGTAATTGGTTACGTAAGAATACTGAAGAAAGTATTGTGATTTGTCCAAAGGGAGATGTAGGAAATGAATATTTTGTATGTCGCAATTGGATTGAAATATAATATAACTAGATATGGAAAAAATAGCTGTAATTTTACCTGTATATAAGAACGATAAGGTTCCTTATATCAAATTGTCCTTTGATAGTATTTTGAATCAAACTTATGGGAATATCCACCTTTATGTTGGGGTGGATGGTCCTGTAGGGGAGGATTTAAAGGCTTGTTTGCAAGAGTATGAAAAGGATGAACGTGTTAGTGTAGAATGGTTTAAGGAAAATCGTGGTCTCGCAATAGTTCTAAATGACTTGTTGGATATTTGCTTTAAGGCAGGATATGAGTTTGTTGCCCGTATGGATGCGGATGATATTTCCATGCCAAACCGTATAGAGAAGCAAATGGCTTTTTTGCAGGCAAATCCTGATATTGATGTTGTAGGTGGAGCTATAGAGGAGATAGATGAGAATAGTAATAGCAGAGGAAAGACTATTGTTTATCCGAAAGGACCGAAGGAATGCTATGAATTCTTCTCCCGTAGAAATCCTCATGCTCATCCTGCAGTTCTGTTTAGAAAAAGTTTCTTCGAGAAAGCTGGTTGTAAATATCGTCCTGAATATCGCCAGAACCAAGATACTATGCTCTGGTTAGATGGCATGAGTAAAGGTACTAAGCATGCCAACTTGCAGGATGTTGTTCTGAGATTCCGCTTTACCAATTCTCTTTTCAAAAAGAGACGTAATGGTTGGGCGTTTGCAAAGAAGCAGTTGCATGATCGTAAGATTATCAACAAGACTCTGGGTTATGGCTTCGGAGCATCTGTATTTGGTTACATGATGTTCTGTATGTTGGTTTCACCACCATGGGTGAAGAAGATTGCTTATAAGGTATTTAGATAATTCACACTCTAATTTTTTTAGTTATGAATAGAGGATCAGAATGGAGAGTTTGGGATTTGCATTTTCACACTCCTGCATCTTATGACTATAAAGACAAATCTATAACTAATGAGGATTTAATTCTTGGCTTGGCAAAAGCTGGTGTTTCTGTAGTTGCTATTACTGATCACCATGTGATAGATGTATCAAGAATTCATGAACTTCAAGAAATAGGTAAAAAACATGGAGTTTATGTTTTGCCAGGTATAGAGTTTTGTTCAGAATTAGGTGGCTCTGAGTCAATACATTTTATTGGTATTTTCTCAGAAAATGCAGATTTGAACAGTATATGGACTAAAATCCAAGGTACATGTAATTTAACCAATGCAGATATTGAAGCTAAAGGATATGAACGTGTTTGTTGTGAATTCGTTAAAACATCTAATTTAATTCTAAGTTTAGGAGGCTTGATAACAGTTCATGCAGGAAACAAATCTAATTCTTTGGAGTGTATAAAGAATAGTCTTTTGGTAAAACAGGAATTGAAGCAAGATATACTTTCTAAGTTTCGTCCAATGTTGGAAATTGGAAAACCAGAAGATGCTGAAGGATATAAAAAATATGTTTTTCCAGATATAAAATTTTCTTTGCCTATCATAATATGTTCCGATAATCATGATATAAAGAACTATTATGTTAAGGAAAAAATGTGGATTAAAGCTGATCCTACTTTTGAAGGTTTAAAGCAAGTTTTATATGAACCATTAGAAAGAACGGAAATTCAGCAGATTAAACCTGACGATAAAAATATATATCAGGTTATTGACAGTGTAACTTTGGCAGAAGATGGTTTTTGGAGAGGTCATATATTGTTGAATCCTAATTTAAATACGATAATAGGTGGCCGTTCTACAGGAAAATCTACTTTACTTAAAGCCATTGCTGCTAAACATGGCTGTAAAGAAACAGAACAAGATGCTTTTATTATGAGCCATCTACATGGTGTTTCTATCCAGTGGAAAGATGGAACCGATCAATTGGGTAGGGAGATTGATTATTTTAAGCAGAGCTATATGCATGAGATTGCATCGGATGAAGTTAAAACAAACGAATTGATTGAAAGCATAATTCGAAATAATGATAATTCAGAAATCATATCTACTTATTATTCTGATGTTAATTCAAAATCAAAAGAACTTACGGAGCAGATTTTTTCTATATTTCAATTGACTAAAGATTTTTTTTCAAAAGTCGCAGAGTTGGCCTCACTTGGTAAGAGAGAAGGTGTTGCTCAACAAATTGTTATTTTGAAAAAACAAATTTCAGAAATACAAAAAGGAAGTTCTATTTCTGAGGATGAATTGCGTGTGTTTAATGATCAGGTTAATCTGATGAAGACTTATGTACATGAGATAGAGTTAGCAGAGAATGATTTAAAAATATTAGATAAAGCTCTTGTTGTTACTCCTTTCAATAATTATGAAGAATTATGTAATTTAGCTAGTCTGTCATTTAGATTAAATCAGGTAGACCTATTGCGTGAAATCCAGAATATAAAGTTGAGTACTGAGAATAATTTGATTTCTTTAGTAAGAAAATATAAAGATGAAACGATAAAAGCAAAAGTCGATTTAGAAAAAAAATCTGCTCAAATCAAAGCATCTGAGTCCTATAAGCATGGTATCCAATTCATAGAAGGGAATAAAGAAATGAAGGATATCCAAGGAAAATTATTAGAGGAAGAGAAAAAAATAAGTTCTATAGATAAATTGGTTGCCTCAATAAATATTCTTAAAGATAAATTGAAAAGCCAATTGGATGCTATTGTGTTATTGCATTCTTCTTTTAAATCCATAGCAAGTGATGTCTGTAATAATTTAGTGGTTAGCTATGATGGTCTTGTAATTAATGTTATACCTAGGTTTAAATCAGATGAATTTAGAGCCTTTATTGAGTCTAGATTGAATCAAAGAGGTGCTGAACGTCAGCAATATATTGCAAGTATTCTTAATAATTATGATGATAATAACAAAAATTATGCTCAAGATATATTAAAGCGTCTTTTGAATGGTGAATTATTACTTAAAAATGGTTATGATCCGTTGAATGTTGCTACTGAATTATTAGCAAAGAGTTGGTATAGTCTAAACTACGAATTGACTTATCAAAATGATAAGTTCAAGGAAATGTCTGAAGGTAAACAGGCCTTTGTTATTTTAAAGTTATTACTAGAATTCAGTGATAAAAAGTGTCCAATTTTGATTGATCAGCCTGAGGATAGTTTAGATAATAGAGCTATATACAACGAATTGGTAGAGTATATTAAAAAGAAGAAAAAAGAAAGACAGATTATACTTGTGACACATAACTCCAATGTTGTAGTAAGTGCTGATGCAGAAAATGTTATTGTTGCGAATCAAGAAGGAACTGATTCTCATAATAGCGATGGCTTTCGTTTTCAGTATGTAAATGGCTCATTGGAATTTACTCGTCCCAAAAAGAAAGAGGAGAATGTAGTACTGTTTTCTCAGGGTATTCGAGAACATGTTTGTGATATTCTTGAGGGAGGTAAAACTGCATTTGAAAAACGTGAACTAAAATACGGTTTTAGAAGACCATAAAAATAGCTTTATAAACTTGAATATGTTTTTCAAAAGATTATTTGATATAGTAGCATCTCTTTGCGGTTTGCTTTTGATATGGTGGATATTTCCGCTTGTGGCTTTTCTTATTCATAAGAAGATGCCGGGAGGTTCGGCTTTCTTTGTTCAGAAGAGAGTGGGAAAGGGTGGTAAGCTGTTTAAATGCCATAAGTTCCGCTCAATGGTGGTGAGTCATAATGGTTCATCGGTATCGGTGGCTGGCGATAGTAGAATTACTCCGTTTGGTGCGAAGCTCCGCCATTATAAGATTGATGAGTTGCCGGAACTTTGGGACGTGTTGATTGGTAACATGAGTTTTGTGGGACCTCGTCCTGATGTTCCAGGTTATGCTGATAAGTTGGAGGGTGATGACAGGGATGTACTGAAGCTTCGTCCTGGCATCACTGGTCCTGCGACTTTAAAGTATCGCCTGGAGGATGAAATGATTTCTGAGTATGTGGCAAAGAAACAGGCAGAGGGTGATACTCGCCCTATGCAGGAGATAGCTACTGAGTATAATGACAAGGTGATATACCCAGATAAGGTTCGCCTTAACTGCTATTACTATCGCCATTACTCCTTCTGGAAGGATATCGAAATGATATTCGCTACCGTGCTTGGTAGAAAAGTGAAGTTTGCTGGGGAGGAAGTGTAGTTCTTCATGGATGAAATTTACGAATGGCTGAATCCTCGGATTCCTGTGGAGTATGTGCTCATCTCCTTTCTTGTGCTTTCTGTTGCAATCGTGATAGGATTGTTAGTGATGAAAGGGAGTAGAGCGAAGAGGTTCGTGCTTGGGGCTTTGCTTGCGGAATATTACTTTCTGGTGCTTTGTTCTACTGTGATTTGTAGAACAAGTCATGGGGAACGACATATCGAGATCATGCCATTTTGGAACTATCCCGACATTTGGAATCGGGTGGATTATCCTGCTGACTTGATTGAAGTGCTGCTGAATATTGCGCTCTTTATGCCGATAGGATTGCTGCTTGGAGGAATTGGTTTTGAAACCAAGAAGGTTCTCTTATCGGGTATCTGCTTATCGGGGATTATTGAGGTTTCACAATTCGCCTTTTGCAAAGGGCTTTGTGAAACAGATGATGTGATGCATAATACATTCGGATGTGCTATTGGATACTTTGGCTTTCTGGTATTATTGAAAGTCAAAAGATTATATTTGAACAAACAAAATTTTTAAATACAATATACAAATGGAAGAAAGAAAGACTATTTATCTTTGTCTGGCTCACATGAGCGAGACTGGTGAGGAACAGAAATACGTGAAGGAGGCATTTGATACCAACTGGGTAGTGCCTCTGGGTCCTAACGTGAATGGTTTTGAGGATGACCTCAAGGCTTTCGTTTCTAAGAACAGCGATGGCTCTGAGTTGTCTCGTGAGGTGGTGGCACTGAGCGCTGGTACTGCTGCTGTTCATTTGGGTTTGCTGGCTAGTGGCGTAGGTCCTGGTGATGAGGTTTGCGTTCAGAGTTTTACTTTCTGTGCTTCTTCTCATCCTATTACTTATCTTGGTGCTACTCCTGTCTTCATCGATTCTGAGCCTGATTCATGGAATATGGATCCGGAGTTGCTGGAGAAGGCGATTATCGATCGAAAGAAGAAGACGGGTAAGTATCCTAAGGCGATTGTTCCTGTTGCTCTCTATGGTATGCCTTATGATTGCGATAAGATTATGGCGATTTCAGAAAAGTATGGTATCCCTGTCGTAGAGGATGCAGCTGAGGGCTGTGGTTCCAGATGGAAAGGTCAGGTTCTGGGTACATTCGGTAAGTTTGGCGTGTTGTCATTCAATGGTAACAAGATGATTACTACTTCTGGTGGTGGTGCCTTGATTTGCCAGGATGCCGAGAGTAAGAACAACGTGATGTGGTATGCAACCCAGGCTCGTGATGCTTATCCTTACTACCAGCATACTGCCATCGGTTACAACTATCGTATGAGTAATGTTTGTGCGGGTATCGGTCGCGGTCAGATGACAGTATTGGAGAATCACATCGCTCATCATAAGCATGTACAGGAGTTGTATAAGGAACTCTTGAAGGATGTTGAGGGTGTAACCTTGCACGAGGCGCCTAATGCCGACTATGATTCTAACTACTGGCTCTGTACTGTGACACTTGATCCGAAGTTGAAGATTCAAGGTCAGGAGAATGCATATAAAGAGGTAGTGAAGACTGCCGTTGGTGGTGCAGCTGGTGTGATTCACATGGTGGATTCTCCTACCACTGATTGTCAGCCGAATGAGAATGTGGAGGCATTGCGTATCTTCATGTTGAGCAAGAAGATTGAGGCAAGACCAGTGTGGAAGCCTATGCATAAGCAGCCTGTATATCAGAATGCTCCTGCATACGTGAATGGCGTAAGTGAGGCTATCTTCAAGGTGGGTGTCTGCTTGCCAGCTGGTCCGATGGTAACGGATGATGATGTTCGTTACATCGTAGAAAGTATTAAAGAGGCGATTGTTTAATCGCCTCATTTAATACTTTCTTTCTAGAAAGGGATTTTTTCTGCAACTCTGTTTCTTCTGTAAGAAGTGTGTTCTAAAATCATCCCGTCCTTCTTTACCATTAAAGAAGGCTCCACCTCTCATCTCGGTCTTCTCCCCTCAGGGAAGAAGAGGAAAACCG
>OGHD01001117.1_pt1 | contig 11683 bp, 9 predicted proteins | sample 1571341 | NCBI WGS metagenome assembly OGHD01 (sample SAMEA2582026, study PRJEB24529) | metagenome | biome: Human gut stool | place: China | collected 2011 | reverse complement strand
TACCTTTGCATCAGTTTTAATAAACGAATGATTGTTTTACAGATTTCAAAGGCGAAGAAGATGAAGAAGTCATAATAGATGGAATTAGCTTTGTTGTTAACAAAAAAGATGTAAGAGCATGTCAAAACCTTGAAATTAAATATGATAAAGAAATATATAATAAAGGTTTTTATATTAAAGATTTAGATTAGTAAATATTTTAAATGGTAAGTTAGATATAGGTTATTAACAAATTAAAAAGTTTTTAGCCTATATCTTTTTATTTTTAGTATTATTATTAATATTGGATTTAAGTATGATAATTCAAAATATAATTACTTTATTTTGAATAAGTATAATTTTTAGGTATAGCTTTCATAATAGTTTAAAAAAATAGCTTTAATTTTACATAGTATATATTTAAATTTGGAATTATGTTTTTATAAATAATATTTTTAAATAATGGATAAAATAATATAAAAAGCATAAAGGTGATAAAATGAAAGATAAAGTGGTAAAAGAATTAAATAGATTTTTAACTGGTATTCATATGGGTGGGTCTACATTTAAGGATTATTTAGATAAAGCTGAAAATTTAGAATTAAAGGAGTGTTTAAGAGAAATAATAGAATCTTTTAAAAGGCATGAAGAAGCAATTACACATAGAATTGAACAGCTTGGTGGAAATGCAAGTGATTCTTTGGGGATAAGGGGAAATGTTGCTGAATTTTTTGAAAAGTTAAGCCTTATTCCTATTGATACAGATAGTGAAGTATGTGAACAGGCTATAAAAGCAATGCATATGGGAATTAAAAATACTAATAAATTCATAGAAGAAAATGAAAATATGGAAGAAAGCATATTAAATGATATTAATGGAGTAGTAAAGGATTATGATAGTCATTTATTTAAATTAAACAATTTAAATACCAAGTTAAGCAAATATTAGTGAAATTTTCTGTCGTATGGTGTATACTTAGTTAGAGAAATTACGATTGTGAGGATTTTAATTATGAAGAATTTTAAAAAGTTATTAACTTTATTATGCTTAGTAACTATTGTTTTTACAATGCTTACTGGATGCGATAAAAAAGTAGAAATGGTTAGGGCTAATAGTGCAGAAGAAGTATTAAATTTATTTAATACATATAATTCAGAAAATAATGTTGAAGAAATGGTTAAATTGTATTCTAATGCATATATAAATTATATAGGTTATGATGCAAATCAAATAATAAAAAATATTAAAGCAAATAGAAAAGATGTAACTATTAATTCATCAACAACAAAAAGTATAGAAGATATAAATGATAATTTAAAAAAGGCTATAGTAAATATAAGTGCAGTAATAAATGGTGAAGAAACTAATGAGGATTATGAATATGCTTTAATTAAAGAAGAAAATGGATGGTCAATATCACCAGATGGAATAATAGATTGTGTTGAGTTTGATGTTCCTGCAAACGAAGATAAGCAATTAAATTTAAGATTGATAAAAGAAGGAGTAATGTTTAATGGTGCATTAATCCGTGTAAATTTATATAATAATACTAATAATACATATACTTTTGGAACTGAAGATGATAAAACAGAAATAATAGTAGAAACTTCAGAAGGTACATTTACTAGTGAAGTAATGGAACCACAAAAAATAGATAAAAAGGTAAAGAGTTATTTTATAGCTAACATACAAGATTTAAAAGGTGACATAAAAAAAGTTACTGTTACATCAATTTATGATTTAGATAGCGATGGAAATCCATTAAAAGATAGTAAACGAGAAATTATAGTTTATAATAAGTAAAAATACAAATACCAGTAGCAATTAATTACTACTGGTATTTGTATTTTTTGCATTAAGAAAAGGGTATTTTTTCAAAACTTCATAATATTTATTTAACATTCCTAAATTAATAACATTATCAATAATAGAAAAATGTTTTTTAAAAGGTATGGTTTTTAATATATCACTGCAATTGATAATACAGTTTGAAATATAAAAGTCTATTTCATCAATATAAGATGAAAGAAAAGATTCAATATTTAAATTTTTATTATTAAATAAAGTTAGATAAGGATTAAAGTTATTGGTATTAGTATCATCTTGTAAATCATCAAGAGCATCAATTAAATAAATCCATTTACCAATAAAATAACCAAGATAATATAAACTTTCCCTTAAGGTTTTATTATCATCTTCAAAGGGATAAGGAAAATAACTTAAAACACAACCCATTATTTCACTAAATGGATGAGATATTTCATCTAATGAAGAAAAGGATTTTGTTTTTTCTAAATTTGAAATTAAGATTAAATTGTTTGAAATTTTATTGGCTATTGAGTTCAATTTAACAATACTTTTTTTTGTTGATGGAGAAAGTATTAATTTAAAAAACTTACTTTTTAAACTTTTGTCATCTTCTATGTTATCTTTTAGTTTATAATCAAATAGTAATATGCTTAAATTAGCACAATAATCTAAAGCATTGGTATCGGTTAATATTAAAATTTTTTTATTGGCATGCTTAATACATCTAACTTGTTTAATAAATATTTGATTACTAAATAAACCATCTAATAAAAAACCAATAAATGTTAAATCATAATTTAAGCAAAATCGTGGAATGTTTCCAAACTTATTTTTTATTTCATTACATAAGCCACAGTAATAGCTCCTAAAGTATTCAAATTCTTTAACTTTAAGTTCACTTTTAAGAGGTGTGATATAACCAAACATTAAAAATCTCCTTTAAAGGCCTTTAAAGTATTTATTTAAGTTAATTAAGTTTAACACATTCCTCCGCCACCGTTACCACACATATTCATTCCGTTTCCACCGCCATTTAAAAGGCTTTGAAGTAATATATTTTGCATTGGATTTCCACCCATACCAGCCATATTATTTAAAGGATTATTTGCAGCATTCATATTACCATTCATAGGGTTAGCAGAATTCATAGGATTAGCACCACCCATATTAGCACCACTATTCATTAGCATATTTAATATATTAGGATCTATTCCGCCACCAGAATTTTGCCCACCGCACATATTAGCTTGATTGCTGCCAGTGCCGCCACACATATTGTTATTATTTGCAGCAGTATTATTTTGCATAGTACGAGCATAATTAGTTTTCATTTGTTTTACTTTTTTAGCTAAAACCATTAATGCTTCTTGATACTCTTCATTTTCAGGATTAAGTTCAGCAGCAATTTTTACATGATTAACTCCAGCTTTAAACCATCCTTTTTTTAATAAAACAAAACCTTCAAGGTAATTCCATTCAGCAGAAGATTTATCAGAAATTAAATTTAATTGAGTTTCAGCTGATAAAAATTGTTGGTTTTCTATTAAATCACGAATATCCTTATATTTATATTCGTTGATTAAAGAATTATAAGCTGTATTTAATTCAGAAATTTTATCTTCAGCAAGAGGTTCTTCGGAAGAACCTTGGTAATTACTTATATCATAGGTATTTGCAAGTGATTCATAAGCTGTTTTAATTTCGTCTAAAGAAGCATTAGGACGTACGCCTAGTACTTTATAAGGGTTCATATTAAATCTCCTTAAAAAGATTATTAAAGTCAATTATAATATATTCATAATAAGTTAAATAAGTGATTCATTAACCTAAATGCAGCTTATTAAATCACCACCAATACATTCGCAGCATTTATCCATACAAATAAGATCACAACAACTAAAATTTCCACAATCACAGCAACAATCATCACAACAACAGCAAGCACAACCACGATTTCGTCTTCTGTAGCCATTGTTATAATAATCATCTGCATAATGTCTATGTCTTCTCATTAATGAAATAAGTTCATTTTTATATAATTCATTAGAAGGAGATAAATTTACTGCTTTTTTTAAATGATATAATGATTCATCAAACCAAGCCTTTTTCTTTAAAATTAATCCATAAAGGTAATGATAGTCAGAGTTTTTCTCTTTTATAGATGATAATATATTTTCAGCTTCTGTATAATTTCTATTATTTACTAAATTATTTATAGTATTAAACAATACTTCATTGTTTATTAAATATTCCAAGATAAACAGCTCCTTTAATTAATAATAAATTTAAAATATATTATTAATAGTATATACATTTATGTAATATTAATAATAATAGAGTAATATAAAATAATTATACTATTATTTACTATTATAAGATATATGTGATAGAATTATAAAAAAAGCTATATAAGGAGAAGCATATGAAAAAATTATTTATTCAATATCCAAAATGTACAACATGTAAAAAGGCTAAGAAGTTTTTAATTGATAATAATATTGAATTTGAAGATAGAGATATAACTTTAAATAATCCAAATGAAGAGGAATTAAAAAAATGGATTAAATTAAGTGGCTTAGATGTTAAAAAATTCTTTAACACTTCAGGAATATTATATAGAGAAATGAATTTAAAAGATAAGCTAAAAGAAATGAATGAAGAAGAAATGATTAAGCTTTTAGCAACAGATGGAAAACTTATAAAAAGACCTTTATTAGTTTCAGAAGAAGGTATTTTAGTTGGATTTAAAGAAGACTCATATAAACAAATAATTTAATTTATTAAAATGTATCAAAATAATTTATTAAAAAATATTTTGATACATTTTTTTGGTTAAAAAATGTATTATATTATTAAAATTATGGTAAAATAAATGATAGTACTTTTTTAATAAAGATTATAGAATAGTTCATTTGATGAGGTGACTTAGTATGAATATTACGCAATTAAACGCTTTAATAATAAAAAAAGATTCTAATAATCGTCTTTATAGGGGATTAAGATGTTTTAAGGATGACTTAGTACTTGAGATAAAATCAATAGTAGATGAAGAGTATGATTCTTTAGATATTTATGGGAAAGTGATGTCTGAAAGTGATTTTAATTTATATAATACAAATTTATCATTTGACTTAAAAAATAATGAGTTAATTTATACTGAGTGTAATTGTGCAGACTTTGGAGAAAATTGTGATTTTAATTCAACATATATTTGTAAGCATATAGGGGCTACATTTTATAAATTTCAAGAAGAAGTTAAAGAAAGAAGTAATAATAAATCAAAAAAATATATAAGAACTCTTTATGATAGCAATGATTATTCAGAAATATTACTAAGAACAATAAATAAAAATAATATTTCTGACAAAGAAAAAGCAAGTTTACAAATAAATTTAACCCAAAGGGATGTAAATAGAGATAAATATTATTATGAACTTGATTTAAAAATAGGTATAAAAAAATATTATGTGGTTAAAAATATAGCCGAGTTAATAGAAGCTAGAAAATTTGGAAAGTTATTAAAATATGGAAAAGAATTTACATATGATCCAAATGTTCATTATTTTTCAGAAGAGGATGAGGATATTTTAAATTTTATAGAAGAATACATATCATTAAATGAACCATTTGAAAGAAGTTTTTCAGTTCAAAGAATAACAAAAAATGTTTTTGGAAACAATAAAACTTTATTTATACCACAAGCGGCTTTAAGAAGATTTTTTGATAATATAAATGATAAAACTATTATGTTTACACAAGGGCTTAATAGTATTTATGCAGAGGTATATAAAGAGGATTTGCCTATTGAATTTAACATAAATGAAGAAGATGGAGAAATTAAAATTTCATCTAATGAAGATATGCCAATAAAGTTAACATATAAAGGTGATGTATATCTTTATAATAATAAAATTTATTTGCCAAATAAAAAGCAAATAAAAAATTATAATTTTATAAGTTTTGGGCAAAAATATTGCAAATAAAGAAAAGCAAGAAGTATTTAATAAGGTAATACCTGTATTTGAAACTATAAGTAAAGAAATAAATATAGATGAAAATTTAGCAAAAAATATTATAAAAGAAAAACCAAGTTTTGAAGTTTATTTTGATAGAGATAGAAAGAAAACATGGGCAACAATTAAAGCTATTTATGGAAATGTTAATTTTAATATATTAAAAAATGTTAAAGAAAATGAATATGTTATTAGAGATTTAAATGAAGAAAATGAAATAGAAAAAATATTAAATGAATTTTCATTTTATAGGAATAAAGATGTTTTTATGTTTAATGGAGATGATGAAAAATTATTTGATTTATTAAAAAATGATTTATCTTTATTAAAGGAAAAAGCTACTATATATTATTCAGATAGATTTAAAGAAAGAAGAGTATATGGAGCTTCATCATTAAATGCAAAAATATCAGAAGGAAGAGGAAATTATTTAGAATTTTCTTTTAATATAGAAAATGTAAATGAAAATGAATATAAGAAAATAATCAATGCTTTTAAGGATAATAGAAGATTTTTTAAGCTTAAAGATGAAAGTTTTGTAGACTTAAAAGATAAGGAAGTTATTAAATTACTTAATTTAATAGATAATTTAAGTGAGGATTCAAGTATTAAATCTAATGAAATTAAAATACATAAAAGTAAGGCGGTATTTATTAATGAGAGTATAAAAGATAACAGTTTATCCTTCATACATGGTAAAAATATAGTAGAACATATTTCAAATAAAATAGAAAGTTTAACTGATATTAATTACGAAGTTCCTAAGGATTTAAAAGCTAAGCTTAGAGATTATCAATTAACAGGATTTAATTGGTTTAAAACATTAAGTTATTATGAGTTTGGAGGAATATTGGCAGATGAAATGGGATTAGGTAAAACATTACAAACAATTACCTTCTTATTATCTGAAAAAGGAAAGAAAAGTGTTATAGTAACCCCAACATCATTAATATATAACTGGAAAAGTGAATTTGAAAAATTTGCACCAAATTTAAATATTAAAATAATTCATGGAAATAAAGAAGAAAGAATTTTTACAAAAGAATATATTAATGAGTATGATGTATTACTTACAACTTATGGTACCTTAAGAAATGATTATAATTTATATGAAGATATAAATTTTGATTATTGTATAATTGATGAAGCTCAAAATATTAAAAACTCTTTATCTCAAAGTAGTGAAGTTGTTAAAAAATTAAATGCAAAAGTTAAGTTTGCATTAACAGGGACTCCAATTGAAAATAATCTTATGGAGTTATGGTCTTTATTTGATTATATAATGCCAGGATATTTATATTCAAAGAAGAAATTTCAAGATAAATTTATTAAAAATGAAAAAGGAATTATTGAATTAAAAAAATATATAAAGCCTTTTATTCTTAGAAGATTGAAAAATGATGTTATGAGTGAATTACCAGATAAAATAGAAAAAAGATATGTAGTAGAAATGACTAAGGAACAAAAGAAGGTTTATAAGACATATATAGATGATATCAAAAATAAGATGAAAGAAAAGGATCTAATTAAAGATAAGATAACTATTTTTTCTTATTTGACTAAGCTAAGACAATTAGCTTTAGACCCAGGAATACTTGTTGATGGGTATATAGGGGGAAGTGGTAAGATTGATGTTACTGTAGATTTAATAAATGAATTTATAAATAACAATCATAAAATATTATTATTTTCACAATTTACATCTGTTCTTGATAGTATAAAAACTATATTTGACGCAGAAGGAATAGAATATTTTTATTTAGATGGTAGTACAAAGGCTTCTGAGAGAGTTTCATTAGTAAATGAATTTAATAATTCAAATAAAGTTAAGGTGTTTTTAATTTCACTTAAAGCTGGAGGTACAGGACTTAATTTAACTTCTGCAGATGTTGTTATTCATTTTGATCCATGGTGGAATCCTGCAATTGAAGATCAAGCAACAGATAGAGCTCACAGATTTGGGCAAAAAAATGTTGTTGAAGTTATTAAACTTATATCAAAGGGAAGTATTGAAGAAAAAATAATTAAGCTTCAAGAAAGTAAAAAAGAAATTATTAATGAAATAATGAATGGAAATTATACTAATGGAGGATTCTTAAGTAGTTTAGATGCAGATGAAATAAAAGAATTATTTAGTTAATTAATAAAAAAGAATGATATTTTTGTGAAATATCATTCTTTTTTATTTATATAATTTTTTTAATTACTCTACAGTTACTGATTTTGCAAGGTTTCTTGGCTTATCAACATCACAACCTTTTTGTTTTGCAACATAGTAAGAAATTAATTGAAGTGGAACAACACTTATAAGTGGAGTTAATATATCAATAGTTTTTGGAATATAAACTAAATCATCAACAACTTCCTTAGTAGTTGTATCTCCTTCATTTACAACTGCAAATATATTTCCACCTCTTGTAGAAACTTCTCTTACATTACTAATCATTTTATCCTTTAATGATTCTTGAGTTAATAAAGTTATAACAGCAGTATTTTTTTCTATTAATGCTATAGGTCCATGTTTTAATTCTCCACCAGCATAAGCATCACAGTGTATATAAGATATTTCTTTAAGTTTCAAAGATCCTTCCATTGCAACTGCATAATCAAGACCTCTTCCTAAGAAGTACATATCTTTGTGATTATAATGAGTAGAAGCAAATTTTTGAAGAGAATCTTTCATTTTTAATGCTTTATCAATTTTATTTGGTATTTGTAATAATTCTGCTTTAATTGTTTCAATTTCTTCATTAGTCATAGTTTCTTTTAATGAAGCAAAATATAAACCTAAGATATAAAAAGCAGCTAATTGAGTAACATAAGCCTTTGTTGAAGCAACTGCTATTTCAGGACCAGCTAATGTATAAAATACATCATCAGCTTCTCTTGATACAGATGAACCTACAACGTTTGTTATAGCTAAAACTCTTGCACCTTGTTTTTTACTATCTCTTAAAACAGCTAAGGTATCAGCAGTTTCACCAGATTGAGATACAACAATTATTAATGTTTTGTTAGTTACCATTGGCTCTCTATATCTAAATTCTGATGCTATATCAATTTCAACAGGTATTTTAGCAAATTTTTCAATTACTGTTTTTCCAACTAAACCTGCGTGATAAGCAGTTCCACAAGCAACTATATAAACTCTATCAAAGTTTTCTAATTGTTCCTTTGTGAAAGATATATTATCTATTGAAATTTCTTTTCTTAAAGCAATCTTACTAGCTAAAGTATCTTTAACAGCTCTTGGTTGTTCATGAATTTCTTTTAACATGAAATCCTCAAAACCACCTTTTTCAGCTGCATCAATATTCCAAGTAACATGATAAATTTCTTTTTCTATTTTTTCGCCATCTTCATTTCTAAGTTCAACACCATTAGGAGTTAGTATGGCAAACTCTTTATCTTCTAAAAGATAAACATCTCTTGTATGATTTAAAACAGCAGGTATATCTGAAGCAATAAAGCTTTCATCTTTACCTAAACCAACTATAAGAGGACTGTCTTTTCTTACAGCAATTAATTTATTTGGCTCATTTTTAGCTATTACACCAATAGCAAAGCTTCCTTCAAGTTTAGAAGTTGCTTTTACTACAGCTTCAAATAAATCATCTTTATAATAGTAATCAATTAAGTTTGGTATAACTTCTGTATCTGTTTCTGAAAAGAATTTATATCCCTTTGAAGATAACCATTCTCTTAATTTCATATAATTTTCTATAATACCATTATGAACTACACTAATTGTAGCATTTTCTGTAGTATGAGGATGTGAATTTACATCAGATGGTTCACCATGAGTAGCCCATCTAGTATGACCAATTCCAATATGACCATTAACAGGTTTTTCTTTTAAGCTTAATGCTAAATTATTTAAACGACCTTTGAATTTTCTAACATTAATTCCTTCATTTAAAATTGCAACACCTGCAGAGTCATAGCCTCTGTATTCTAATTTTGATAATCCTTCTACTAATAGATTAGACGCTTGTCTTTTTCCTACATATCCAACTATTCCGCACATAATAAATAATCTTCCTTCCATTATTAAAATATTTTTTAGAGTTTATTGTAATTTTTAAATGACAGTATTAAAAAGGGTATACTAGTACTAGGACATTTAAAAAAACAATGAAGGTTTTAACACCAGACTAGAATTGTGCTACAAATCACTTTGTAGTTTTGCTAGTCGTTAACGGTAGTGCGATACCGTGGGGCACCCGCCGAAGAATTCGATACTCCCCATCCTCGTCAACTTAAGTGAGACCCCAAATCTTCGATTTGGTTGGTCGAACTTACTCAGCATAAGCTGAGTTTCCTTTAAAAAATCAAACTTTCGATTTGGTTGGTCGAACTTACTCAGCGTAAGCTGAGTTTCCTTTAAAAAATCAAACCTTTGGTTTAATTAAATGATTTAAAAGCTAGTTATCTATATCCACTTAAGTTCTGGCGCTTTTATGAAATTATAATTTGTTGTATTACTATAATAATCACATCCTTCGTTAATTATTTAGTATACCTGTTCATAATTCTAACACAAAATTATGATTTGTCTATAGTTTAGGTATAACTATTATGAAAATTTATCCAAAAATAAAAATTATAATAATACATTATATGGATTTAAAATAAAAATGTCATAAGTTCATATAGAAAAAATATTCAGCCTAATTTTAGGAGGAAATATATTAAAATTTAAATGTAAATAGGGTAAATGTATAAATTATAAATTATCTGGCAAGAATATCTAAGAGAGTTTAAAAACAGGAGGTAATGTGAAGTGTCAGGTTTAGAAATTAATAAAAGACCAACAGATATTCCAAATAGTGCAAAAAAATCAAGAAAACATGGTAAGGTACCAGGTGTTTTATATGGGAAAACAATAAAAAACTTAGCATTTGAAGTAGGAGAAATTGAATTAGCTCATGAAATAGGAATTAATGGGCAACATGGAGTTCTTGAATTTTCTTTAGATGGAGAAAATCATAAAGGCTTAATAAAAGAAATTCAAAAAGATCCAGTTACAAATAAAATTATTCATTTGGATTTAGAAGAAGTAAGAGGAAATGAAAAGGTAATTTCTTCTGTACCAATACATTATATTGGTGAAGAATTTCTTAATAAGAAAGGTATTGTATTACAAAAAGAAAAAGATAATGTAAAAGTTGAATGTTCAGCTGAAGCAATACCTAAATATATAGATTTTAATGTAGGTACAGGAACTGTTGGGTCTGTATATAAATTTGGAGATTTAGAAGTTGCATCAGAAATATCAATTTTAGATGATTTAAATTCAGTAATTGCTTCTATAAGTTATGAACGTAAGACAGTTAGTGATGATATGGATGAAGCACAAGAAGCTGATATAAAAGATGTAGCAGAATAAAAAATATATGCAAAAAATAAGGGGCTGTCGCACTAAAAATTTTATACACAATATATTGTTTTAAAAATAAAAATCAACACAATATATTGTAGTATTTATTCTTAATGCGACATCTTCTTATTTTTTTATTTAATTTTATATAAATTTGGTATATAATAACTAATGGATATACTATTGAAAATGTTTAGGAGGGAATAACATGAATTATAAAGAGAAGTATTATAAAGAATTAGATTTTGGTACAGGTGGACTAAGAGGGGTTATAGGATATGGTTCTAACAGAATGAACGTTTACACTGTATCAAAGGCAACACAAGGCTTTGCTAAGTATTTAAATAAAAACTTTGAATCACCAAAGGTTGCAATTGCATATGATTCAAGAAATATGTCAAAGGAATTTGCTGAAGCAGCAGCTTTAACTCTTTGTGCAAATAATGTAAAAGTATATTTATATGAAAGCTTAAGACGAACACTAATGCTTTCTTTTGCAAC
>OGHD01001114.1_pt1 | contig 11693 bp, 10 predicted proteins | sample 1571341 | NCBI WGS metagenome assembly OGHD01 (sample SAMEA2582026, study PRJEB24529) | metagenome | biome: Human gut stool | place: China | collected 2011 | reverse complement strand
TGCTGTACCACTGCGGAGACAGCCTTTCCGGCATCAACGGCGAGCTGCGGCCCGGCATCGTCCACCGCATTGACCGGGACACCTCCGGTCTCATCATCGCCGCAAAAAACGACTTCGCCCATGTGAAACTGGCGGAGCAGCTTCAGGATCACACGCTGGCCCGGACCTACCGCTGCATCGTCACCGGCAATCTTCGGGAGGATACCGGGACGGTGAACGCTCCCATCGGCCGCTGTCCCGCAGACCGGAAGAAAATGGCTGTGGTGGCCGGCGGACGGAACGCCGTGACCCATTGGACGGTGCTGGAGCGCTATCCCGGTGTGAACTATGTAGAGTGCCGTCTGGAAACGGGCCGCACCCACCAGCTCCGGGTCCACATGGCCCACATCGGCTGTCCGCTGGCCGGAGACTGGCTCTACGGCACGGAGGACAAAACCCTCATCGCCCGCCCCGCGCTGCACTCGTACGAGCTGTGGTTCACCCAGCCGGTCACCGGACAGGAATTACACTTTACAGCGCCTATCCCGCAGGATATGCAGCGCTTGATGGAATGAAAAAGCACCGTTTTGGCCGGTGCTTTTTTCAGACGTGTGGTAAAATACCATAGGTCTATAACCATTTTTTACTTTTCCTTGTAGTACAAACGGCAGTGGCAGTAGCCCTCGAATTCGGGGTCAGCGATCTGGTCGCGGAACTCCTTGCACATGCAGACGTTGTCCTCGATCTTCTGCAAGCGGCAGGGGCACTGTAAATCGCGCTTTAAGAGCGCGGCGCGCAGGCGGGCGACGACCTCCGCGTCTTCGTTGTATCGAATTCTCATGCCTTGCACTTCTCCAGCATCGCCTTGATGCCGGCCTTATCGTGCACACCGACCATGCCGGTCAGCGTGTGGCGGTCCTGCACGACGGCGAGCGTCGGGATGGAGTCGATACCGAACATCGAAGCGAGGTTCGGCTGCTCGTCGACGTTGACCTTGCAGAACTTGACCTTGTCCTCTTCCCCGTTGAGTTCGGCAAAGACAGGCGCCATCATCTTGCACGGCCCGCACCAGGGTGCCCAGAAATCCACCAAAACAGGCTTTTCCTCCCGGATCAACTGCTTAAACTGCTCCTGATTCATATTCATAGCTGCCATATCTGTCAGCTCCTTTCCTTTGTTTGGGTATAGTATACCGCATGACAAGCGGTTCTACTGTGACGGCATCACATAATTTGAAAAAATCGGCGCGGCGCTGCTCTGGTTGTACGATTAGGCTCCTTGAGCCCGGCAAAGCTTTTGGAGTTCAAACAGAAAATACCAAGAGCCAAAGCGACTGTGGGTATGATCAAATCAGATTGTACGAGCTGACGCTGTCCTGCCGATCTATACAGACCGTACTGCGATGCGATCTCTGCAGTACAGCAGGCCATGAACGGATATGATCCCGACATCATCGGCTACTGTTGGGATGACAGCAATCCCCGTATTCAGTTGGAACCCCGCGGCAATCACGGATATATTGAACTGCGGTCCGTGAAAAAGAAATAACGATTCCTACAGGGAAGATAACTGGTATATCCAAATTAGTATAACACTTTTATTTTCTGTATTTTGAGGGAGTAAATCCATAATACCTTTTGAATATTTCAATCAATCTACTGGGGTTGGAGTATCCAACAATTCTTGAAATTTCCGCAATGGTGAGGTCGGTCTGAATAAGCATATGCTCGGCTACAGAGATCCTTTTCCTCTGAATGTATTCAGTAATGGACATATTATAAACTGACTTAAATAGTTTTTTCATTTTGCTTTCACTCATATATGCAATGGTGGAAAGCGTCTGCAACGTAATATTAAAACTGTAATGTTCGTCCATGTAATGCGTTAGTTCAGCTAATGCCTGCAAATCTGTTTTGTTAATGGGCTGGCCATTCTCTTCATTTAGTCTGTTTTCTTTCAAATATGAAGCAAGATAAGAGATAATTTCATATATTTTTGCTTCTACTGTAATTCTGGACGCTTTCATGGAAAGCAGATACTCATATAGGCTTTGCATAGCATGATTAACATTTGGTAAATAGAATTTCCCTTTTTCTTTGAAAAAATCAGAAAAGTTCACTTCAAGATCACCGGAAATTTCCTGGAGATACTGATCAATAAATTCCTGGTCAACCTGCACGGTAATACATCTTAATGGAATCTGAGGATGATAAATAGCTTTATACTTTTCAGATGGTTCATAGCAGCGCAATGTATTCGGAGAAATATTTTGATACGGATAGAATTCATCTCCTGCGCCACTAATATAGAGAGCAAGTACATAACCAGACCCAATATGTTCTCCGACCATAGTTTCCTGGTTAAATCTTATATCTGTCACTGTAATGATGAAATCGTGGTGAACCTCACTCGTCCATTGAAATCCGGTTCCATATTTTGGGTTGATCTTATAATATGTTCCGTACTCTATTGGATTCTTTATCGATTCAACAAAGAAATCATCTCGTTTAACTTCTATCATTGGCTCCTCCAAAAGATACCTCGTTTAGATTTATTAACACCTTGTTTAGACTTTATATCTGTTTTGCCCTTTACAGTTATCTACAACTAATTATAATGAAAGAGTTGATGTATGTCAAACCGTTTTTAAGCAAAAAGAGGTGTATATTTGAAGTCAATGCGCAGTTTATATAAAAAACTATTTCATTATGTCCCAGATAAAAGAATTTGGGCATATTTCTCCATGGCACTATCTGCCGCTGCCGTCTGCTCATATATGGGAGCATATTGGTTTCTGTGGCAGTCCATTGTGTCTATTCTGGTTATTCCCGTATATGAGAAGGCTATGTATGACGCAATTATTGTAGTCATACTTATGATTTTACGAGGCATTCTCAACATTGCATCGGCAACGTGTTCCCACTACTTAGGCTTCCGGCTTGAAACAAACTTAAGGAAAAATGGGCTTCATAAATTATTGGATGCCTCTTCTTCCTTTTTTGACCATAACAGCTCTGGAGAGATTCGAAAAATTATTGATGATAACGCAGCGGAAACACACAAAACAGTGGCCCATTTGATTCCGGACAACGTCACTGCTGTTATGACGCCGGTGTTAATGTTTGTGCTGATGTTTGCAATAGACTATCGCCTTGGTATTCTCCTGATCCTTACAACTGTGATTGGTGTTCTTCAGTATCGTAAAATGTCCGGTGGTACTGAATTTCTGTCTGGCTATTCAGCGGCGCTTCAAAAAATGAGTGCGGCAACAGTAGAATATGTCAGAGGAATGCAGATCATAAAAATCTTCGGTGTAACTGTACAGTATTACAAAACTCTGATTAACTCGATCAAAGAGTACAAACAGTACGTCTATCAGTATAGCCTCAGCTGTAAGAATCCCTACGTCGGATTCCAGGTTCTGTTCAACGTGTTTTATGCTTTTGCTGTACCAGCCGCAGTTGTATTCATCAGCTATGGAGAACCTGCTATGCTAATCCTGGCAAAGATTGTTTTCTTTGCTGTGTTCTCCGGAGCTGTATTTACTTCTTTCACATCGATCATGTTTACGGGGCAGGATAACTTTGGCGCACAAAATACGCTGAATCAGCTTGATGAGCTGACTACTTCTATGGATCAGGCAAAGCTTCCACATGGAAATGAAGAGACCTTCCAAGATTTCAATGTTGAATTTCGTCATGTTGACTTTAAGTATGATGACAACTTCGTGCTGAAGGATTTCAGCCTGACACTTCATCAGAATAAAACTTATGCGCTCATCGGGTCTTCCGGGGGAGGAAAATCTACCATTGCAAAGCTGATTTCAGGTTTTTATCCTGTCGATGGCGGCGAAATTCTGATTGGTGGAAAGAACATTCAGAGTTATTCTGAAAAAGCTCTCATTCAGAACATCGCATTTGTTTTCCAGCGCAGTCAATTACTAAAGACCTCAATTTACGAAAATGTCCGAATCGGAAATCCTCAGGCAACACGGCAGCAGATTATGGATGCACTTGACGCAGCGAACTGCACATCCATCCTTGACAAATTCCCCCAGCGGGAGATGACCGTCATAGGGGCAAGGGGCGTATACCTTTCCGGTGGTGAGGTGCAAAGGATCGCCATTGCAAGGGCTATTCTAAAGAATGCGAATATCGTCATTATGGATGAGGCTTCTGCAGCTGCAGATCCGGAAAATGAATACGAGTTGCAGCAGGCTTTCCAAAAACTGATGAGGGGCAAAACAGTTATCATGATTGCACACAGGCTGTCCTCTATTCAGAATGTAGACCAGATCCTGTTTGTCCAGAATGGAAAAGTTGTGGAACAGGGAACCCACAATGAACTGATGGCCTGCAATGGACGTTATAAGGATTTTCAGGATGTATACTGCAAGGCAAATCAGTGGAGGTTGGCATGATAAAGACATATCTAAAAAGAGCATTCCAGCTGAGTGATTCGGGTGTGAAGGGCCTTGCAAAATCAATCTGGTCATTCTTTCTCTATTATGTTTCTTTTGTACCGCCGATGATCTGTGTTTTTCTGTTTGCAGACAGGCTGTTGAATGGAAATGCCGGGAAACCGGTGGTATATCTCCTGTTTATGCTGGCAGCGACCCTGGTGATGTACTTAGTTATTAACTATAACTATAAAACGACCTATGATGAAACCTACCAGGAATCTGCAAATTTAAGAATTGATCTGGCGGAACAGCTTTCCAAACTGCCCCTATCCTATTTTTCAAAGCACAATTTGTCTGACCTTGCTCAAACAATCATGGCAGATGTGGCTTCGATTGAGCATGCTTTTGCGAACGCAGTGGCTAATTCCATAGGGTTTGCAATTTACTTTTTGGTTATCAGCGTAGCCCTTCTGATCATGAATTGGAAATTAGGTCTCTGTGTATTGCTTCCCGTTCTTACTTCTGCTTCGGTTCTTTTCCTGACAAAGAAACTGCAGGTCAGAGATGTAAATAAACATTATGATAAGTTGAGAGATATTTCCGAAAGCTTTCAGAATGCAATCGAACTGAATCAGGAAATTAAAAGCTATGGGTTGAAAGAAAAAGTAGAAGCTCAAATGGACCAGCAGTTGGATGAGTCAGAAAATCTTCAATGGAAAGCTCAGATCACCCAGACGATTCCTGTTACAATCGGCCAGACTTTATCTATTCTTCCTATTGGAATCACGGCGACTGTTGGCCTTTCAATGCTCGCCTCCGGTCAGGTAAGTATCCTGATTCTTCTGGGCTATATTATTATGGCGGCGAAACTCAGCGGGGCCATGGGTGGTGTTTTGCTCTATCTGACGGAAATCTTTTATTTGGACGCAAGAATTGCCCGGATTGGTGAAATCAAGAATCATGAACTTCAGGGTGGAGAAAAGGCAGTCCTTTCAGATTTCAATGTGGAAATAAAGGATGTTTGTTTTTCCTACCAGAAAGACACTCAGGTGATTCGCCATGCATCCTTTACGGCGGAGCAAGGACAGGTAACCGCATTGGTCGGTCCCAGCGGCTGCGGAAAAACAACAATGCTTAAGCTCATCAGCAGACTATATGATGCAGATTCCGGTACCGTTCAGATCGGAGGAACCGACATACGAGAAATTCACACTGATAGCTTGTTCAAGTATGTTTCAATTGTTTTTCAGGAAGTCATTCTATTTAATACTTCTATTATGGAAAATATTCGCCTTGGGCGGCTGGATGCTTCTGACGAAGAAGTAATACGAGCTGCAAAACTGGCTGGTTGCAATGAGTTTGTCAGCCGTCTGCCAGACACCTACCAGACAATAATCGGGGAAAATGGAGCCAAACTCTCCGGCGGAGAACGTCAGCGGCTGTCCATTGCCAGAGCAATCCTGAAGGATGCTCCAATTATCATTCTGGATGAGATTGCTGCATCGTTAGATGTGGAAACAGAAGTCCAGATACAGACTGGATTAAATCATTTGATTCAAGGCAAGACCGTGATTGTTATTTCACACAGACTGAAGTCTATTGAAAATGCAGATAAGATCGTCGTTATGAAAGCAGGTATGGTAGAAGCCTGCGGAAAACATGCTCATCTGCTGAAACAGTCGCCCACATATAGAAAGATGATTGAAAAGTCCAATCTGGCAGAGAAATTTAACTACTAAGCAGGTTACCCTTCAGATGCAGACCGCACTGAAGGGTAACATAAAGGCATTTGATTAACTGTGTCTAACTGATTTCTGATGTGAGGAGGTGCATTATTTGAAGAAATATATTGGAAAAAGGATCATTAACTTCCTCATTGTGCTGGTAGGCGTCAGCATTCTAAGTTTTTTGTTGATTGCTTGGTCCGGAAAAGATCCTGCAGAAATTATTGCACACCGAGGCGTATCCAATCCTACGCCGGAACAGATTGAGATGATTCGGGTGGAAATGGGATTGGATCAACCTCTCCCTGTGCGATATATTCAGTGGCTTTCCGGAATGTTTACAGGAGAACTTGGGACTTCTTTGACCACTCATCAACCGATTGTAAAGGATCTGCACAAGTATCTGGCTACGACCACATCTCTTGTAGGGATGGCCATTCTGTGGATTATCGTACTCACCGTTCCGATTAGTTTGCTCTGTGCCAGAAAGCGGAACCGCCTTTTCGATCAGGTTACCAGAGGCATTACTATCTGCGGTATTTGTGTGCCAACTTTCTGGCTGGGATTCCTTCTTCTACTGTTCTTTGCGATTCATCTGAAATGGTTCAGTGTCTTACCAAGTCCAGGTTGGAGGGGCTTTTTACTACCTTCATTTGCCCTGGCGGTTCCCAGTTCGTGTTCACTCATCCGAATTATGCGTTCCTCTCTTCTGGCTGAATTATCTTCTGATTATGTTCGGTTTGCAAAAGCCCGTGGACTATCTGCCAACAGAATCCTGGTATGCCACATTCTGCGAAATGCCTTACCGCCTGTTGTTACAATTTTCTTTCAGCAATTCGGCTTTCTAATTGCCGGAGGGGCGGTAATCGAAAGTGTTTTTTCAATCAAGGGAATCGGAACTTATCTGGTGGACAGTGTGATTGCAGCAGATACGATTGCAGTTTCTACCTGTATAGTCGTCATTGCAGCAATTTTTGTCGTCGCAAATTTCATGGCAGACATAATCAACCGTCTGCTTTGTCCATGGATGGTGAGGGAAGAAAATGATACATAAGCTATTCAAAAGGCCGCAGGCAATTATCGGTCTGTGCCTGATTGTTATTGTGATTGTGATTGCGATTGCAGCACCTGCTTTTTCGCCTCACGACCCTGAATTGGTGAATTTATCGCAAAAGTATGCTCAGCCTGACGCAGAATACCCTCTTGGAACAGATCAATTGGGCAGGTGTACCTTATCAAGGCTGCTGTATGGAGCCAGATATTCCATCGGAATCAGTTTACCTGTGCTGCTGATTTTGTCTATGATTGGTCTGATTGTCGGTACTTTTAGCGCCTGTGCTGGAAAAAAAGCAGACCATTTCATTACTATACTCTGTGATGTGTTTATTGCTTTTCCTTCTCTTATCATTGCTATTGCTGTCATAGGCGTTCTGGGGAACGGACTCCAAAACATTGCCGTTTCTGTTGTGATAGCGACCTGGGCTTGGTTTGTTCGTGTTGTCAGATCTTATTCCGTTCAAGAAATGGGTAAAGATTATATCCTGGCAGCCCGGATTTCTGGGTGCAATACAGGAAAGCTGGTCTTCAGACATCTGATTCCTAACATTCTGCCACAGTTTCTTGTGTATGTTTCCACTGGTGTCGCTTCTTCCATTATTATGGTTTCCAGCTTTGCTTTCCTCGGACTTGGCCTTCCCTCCGGCACACCGGAATGGGGTGCCATGTTAAATGATGCCAGGACAGCGCTTTACTCTCATCCGGAATTGCTAATCTATCCAGGCTTGTGCATCTTCGTAACGGCAGCAGGCTTCAATTTATTTGGAGAAGCACTCCGTGATATTCTGACGCCGGAGGAGGACAGCCTATGATGCCATCACTTATAATTGATCATTTAAGCATTAATCTTCGGTCAGGCACGGATAACTTGGTTTCTGAAATATCCTTTGCAATCAAAGAAGGAGAGTCTTTGATCTTGTTAGGCCAGTCAGGCAGCGGCAAAACAATGACCTGTAGTGCGGTGCTAAACTTATTGGACCCTAAAAAATTTAAGGTGTCGGGTTCCGTTTTCTTCGGCGAGACTGATCTTTTGAATTCGTCAGAAAAGCAGAGACGAGGAATATACGGAAACCAGATTGTCTATATCCCGCAAAATCCAATGACTGCATTGGACCCTTCTATGCGTATTGGCAGACAGATGGATGAAACGCTACGGCTTCATTCCGACAAATCCCGCCAGCAACGTTACAACTATATTCTGCGGCTTCTGCATGATGTAGGCTTAGATGATCCTGACAGGGTATACAGAGCATACCCCCATATGCTTTCCGGAGGAATGCTTCAGCGTGTCATTATCGCAATGGCTATGATGCTTGATGCAAAATTCGTGCTTGCCGATGAGCCGACAACTGCTTTGGATGTGATTCACAGAAATGGAATCATAGATTTATTTTCGCAGATGAAAGCAAATGGAGTTGGGATTCTTATGGTAACTCATGATTTCGCAACAGCTCTTCAATTAGGTGGAAACATGTTGGTGATGAAAGAAGGAAAAATTATAGAATCCGGTGAAGTTCAATCTGTCTTCGATCATACCACAGAACCTTATACAAGGTCGCTGATTGAAGCTTACTCCCTTTCCTATGCTTTCACGAAAGGGGCGGAATCATGATTAAAGTCAACAACCTATCAAAAGAATTTCACGAACAAGGCACAAGCAACGAGCTTCTGGCCGTTGATCATGTAGATTTTACTATTCAGAATGGTTCATTTTGCGCTTTGGTAGGAGAAAGCGGATCTGGTAAAAGCACTTTGGCTCAGCTCATGTGCGGTCTTCTGGTTCCATCTTCTGGAGAGGTACTGTTTGAAGGAAAAAACATTTCCCTCTGCCGGGGCAAGCAAAAGCAGGTACTGCGATCTAAAATACAGCTGATTCTTCAGGATGGCAAGGGAGCAATGGACCCTCGCTTTACGGTATATCAAATCATTGCAGAGCCAATTCGCAATTTCAGAAAACTCAGCAAAAAGGAAGAAGAACGGGAAATCAATGATCTTCTTACCATGATGGAGCTTCCCGAAGAGATCAAGCTGCGAAAAGCTCATGAGCTATCCGGTGGACAACAAAAACGTGTATGTATTGCAAGAGCGTTAGCGGCTCAACCGGATGTGTTGATTTTTGATGAAGCAGTCAGTGGGCTGGATGTCCTGGTTCGTAAACATATTCTTGATTTGCTGAAGCGACTCCATCAGGAGCGAAAAATGACTTGCTTTTTCATTACCCATGACCTGGACGTTGCGCTATATCTTGCAGACCGTGTAATGGTGATGCGCTGCGGTAAGATTATCGAAGACCGTACATTTCACGGTTCGACAGACTGCTTTACACATCCGTATACCAAGCTTCTGCTGCATTCTATTGCTCCATATTTGGGTTAAACCATTCAATAAATACGTATACCCTGCTGAAAAGCATGATATAACAATAAATAAAGGAGATTTTGTACATGAAACTGAAAAAACTTTTAGCTTTCGGACTCGCACTTGTGATGTGCCTTGCTATGGCAGCTTGCGGCGCGAACCCTGACGAGAAACCGGAGGAATCCACCTCTCAGACCGATGCAGAGCCGGTCTCAATCACTGTCACCGAGAATTGGGACTTTTCTGTAGGCTTCTATCCTGTCATCACGCCTATGGTATCCAGCACTTACGGTGCCGGATTCTGGAGTCGTAATTTTTACAACACTCTGGTAAGCTACGATGATAACGGGAAGATTCAGGGCGAGTTGGCTGAAACCTGGGAAATCAGTGATGACGGCAAGACTTACACCTTCCATCTGCGTGATGGTGTCAAATTTTCTGACGGTACTCCTCTGACTTCCGAGGCAGTAAAGATGACCCTTGAAGCAGTAGTAACCAATCTGGGGCCCCAGAATGGTGCCTTCGGTAAGCTCACTACTTTGTTTGACAAGCTGGAAACCCCGGATGAAAAAACCTTTGTAATGACTTTGAAGACCCCTTATTACGCTGCTCTTGACAATCTGACCATGGCGCTGCCTTTTGGTATTGTGAATCCCGCAGCCTTTGAAGGCGGCGTAGAAAAGGCTTACGAGAATTGCGTGAGTGCAACTATGGGTACTGGTCCCTATATGTTTGACCGGGTCGAGGGAGATACCTATACCTTTATCCGCAATCCCTACTACTGGGGCGAAGCTCCTGAAGTGGACGAGTTCAAGGTCAAAGTGATTCCTGATAATGCTGCAAAAATTCTTGCTCTGCGCAACGGCGAAATCGATGCAATTCTCGGCTCCAGCAGACTTAGCGCAGAAGGCTACACGGAAATTTCCCAGGATGCCGCTTTCGGTCATGCCATGGATGACAGCACCAACCAAACTCGTTATCTGGGTATGAACCTGAATAAGGCTCCCTTTAATGATCCTCTTGTAAGGGAAGCAGTATCCTACGCTGTTAATCAGCAGGAGTTGGAAACCTCTGTTTTCGATGGCTTGGAGACTGCTGCCGAAACCCTCTTTACGAATGAAAAGCCTAACTGCGGTGTGGAGGTTAAGACCTATCCTACCGACATGGAAAAGGCAAAGCAGCTCATGAAGGAAGCCGGCTATGAGGATACCAATGATGACGGTATCCTGGAGAAGGACGGAACTTCACTCGCCATTCATTTCAACTATTCTCAGAGCCTTGCAAGTGTTGACAATGCAGTTCTTTCTATTGCAGCTTCTCTTAAAGAACTCGGCTTCGATGTCACTATTGATGCAGTAGACATGAACACCTGGTATGGAGCCTTGATGGCTGGCGAATATGATCTGACCTTCTACAATACTGCTGGCGGTTCCTTTGACCCTGCAACAGATATGAGCAATATGGCTCCTGGCGCTATGGGTGATCCGATCCTCTGCCAGTTCTCTGCTTTCTTTGAGAATCCTGAAATTTTCGCAGAATTGGACTCCACTTCTGATTCTCAGCGTGTGCAGGAAATCTATGGAATTATTCTGAATGGTATTGCAGATCAGAATCTTCTGGTGCCTGTAACCGGCACTCACGATCTGGCTCTGTGGAATACTGATAAGATAACTGGCTATGACTTCTACACAGATGCCAGCTATGTAGACATTGCATCTGTTCATGTGAAATAATGTCCAGCAGTGTGGCTGAGGCGGTTACAAAAGAAAGACTTCATTCTTCAGGAGAAGACTATCTAAAAGCCATATTTATTCTTGAAGCGCAACATGGTTCAGTTCGTTCAGTAGAGGTTGCTGAGTACATGAATGTATCTAAAGCGAGCGTTAATCACGCAGTTAGGCACACGCGAAATCAGGCACATTAAGACTAAACGGCCTGAGCCCTGTGCAATACAGGATTCAGACCGTTGGAGTTGCTTAATTCAATTTTTGTCTAACTTTTGGGGTTCATTTCAGTACTCTGCGGCTGTGCTTTTATGCGTAGTATACCGCGTGACAAGCGGTTCTACTGTGACGGCGTCACATAATTTGAGAAAATCGGCTTCGAGGCAGCTTTTGGCGCACAAGCCCTTTGTGGTTGTTGACAGAGAAAAAAATATAGGTATAATAAAAGCA
>OGHD01001112.1_pt1 | contig 11699 bp, 8 predicted proteins | sample 1571341 | NCBI WGS metagenome assembly OGHD01 (sample SAMEA2582026, study PRJEB24529) | metagenome | biome: Human gut stool | place: China | collected 2011 | reverse complement strand
CGAACTTTTTCAGCACAAATTCCGTTTCCTGATTCATCTTGCCCGCACGCCGGGCTTCGCAAACCAGATCGCTGGTCTTGTTTTTCAGCTCTGCATAGGCAATGGCAGAGCAGATAGAGTCGGTGTCCGGATTGCGATGTCCGATGACCACGACTTTATGAGCAGTCTTTGGCATAGATTCCTTCCCCCCTTGTGGGTCTTGGGTTGTCCTTCTTATCATGATACCGGAGCGCCGTTTTGTCCGCGTCCCTGCACGGCGCGGAAAAGGGCAGCCCTCTGGTAACTTTCATTGTAACACAAGATGGAATGGGGGTAAAGTGGCGCAGAGGGGCAGGATCCTTAAAATTTTGAGAGATTCTTGTATACATCTTCTTGCCTTTTTGGGAGAGACGCTGTATCATAGGAATAAGTTTGTATACTTTAAGAAAGCCCCTTCGGGGGGCGGCGCGGAGGAGCGAATGACGAGCACAAAATTTGAAACGAAGCCTTTGTTTACCCGCCAGCAGCTGACGGCCCTGCTGCTGCCGCTCATTGCGGAGCAGGCCCTGAGCGTGACCATCGGCCTGGCCGATACCCTCATGGTGTCGTCGGTGGGCGAGGCGGCGGTGTCGGGCGTGAGCCTTGTGGACACCTTCAACACCCTGATGATACAGATCATGACGGCGCTGGCCACCGGCGGCGCGGTGGTCACCAGCCAGTACATCGGCCATCGGGAGGAGAAGAGCGCCCGGGCTGCTGCCGCACAGATCATGTTCATCATGTCCAGCTTCAGCATTCTTGTGGCAGCGGTGGTTGTGGTGGGGCGCCACGCCATCCTGCGGGGCATTTTCGGCTCCATCGACGCCGATGTGATGAAGTACGCCGAGACGTATTTCCTGCTGTCGGCCCTGAGCTACCCTTTCATCGGCCTGTATAACGCAGGCGCGGCCCTCTTCCGGGCGCAGGGCAACAGCAAGATCAGCATGATGTCCAGCCTTGTGATGAATGTCGTCAACATCGGCGGCAATGCCATCCTTATTTTTGGCTTCAAGATGGGCGTCATGGGCGCGGCGCTGGCCAGCCTCGTCTCCCGCGCGGTGGCCTGCTGTGCCGTCCTCTTCCTGCTCCAGAAGCCGGATTGTATGCTCCGCGTCACCGGCCTGTCGGCCATGAAGCCGGACGGAAAGCTCATCCGGCGCATCCTGCGGGTGGGCATCCCGGCGGGCATCGAGAACGGTATGTTCCAAATCGGCAAACTGTCGGTGGCCAGCCTCACCAGCACCCTCGGCACCGCCGCCATCGCGGCCAATGCCGTGGCCAACACCACCAGCACCTTCCTGAACATCCCGGCCAGCGCCGTCGGCATGGCGGTGCTCACGGTGGTGGGCCAGTGCCTCGGTGCAGGCGAGAAAGAGCAGGCTGTCTGGTATGCCCGCCGCCTGCTGCTGGTGGCCTACTGCGGTGCCTGGGCTATGAATCTGTCGGCCTTCTTCTTCGCCGACCGCTGGGCGCTGTCCTGGTTCAGCCTCTCGCCGGAGGCTTCGGCCATGGCGCTGGAAGTCATGATGTGGTTCAACATCGTCTCCCTCTTCTTCTGGCCCTCCAGCTTCACCCTGCCCAACATTCTCCGCGCCGCCGGCGACGCCAGCTTCACCATGACCGTCAGCATCGTGTCCATGTGGGTGTTCCGCGTGGGCTTCTGCTACCTGTGGGTCCTGAAGATGGGCGGCGGACTGCTCAGCATCTGGATGGGTATGTATCTCGACTGGGCGTTCCGCTCCATCTGCTTTATGGTGCGTTTTGTCCGGGGAAAATGGCTCGAGCAGAAGGTCATCTGAAACTTGCCTCTTGCTTTTTTCGGCTCAGAGTGGCAAAATGAGGAAAAGAAATGGAAGAAGGGGATTCTCTATGCTGTTTCATCCTGCACAACTGGGCCTCGCCCATCTGGACAAAGCAACGCTGGAAGCCGATAAGAAAGCCTGCAAAAAGATCGGCCCCTGCGGCGTGGGCAAAAAGGCCCTCTACCTCAACAGCTTCTACATCGACCGCCGGTATTATCTGCCCTATGGCAGCATCAGCCGCGTGTTCAAGCGGGTGGCCATGAGCCAGGGAGGCTTCTCTGGCAAGGGGATGTTTGCCTCGATGGCTTACCTCGTGGTGGAGTACGACGGCGGCAAGCAGAAGCAGTGCAACTTCAAGGACGAGCGGGACGTGGACGCCCTGCTGGAAGTGCTTGCCAAGGAGCAGCCGCAGCTGCATCTGCTGAGCGCCGCCGGTGAGCAGGCGCTGGAGAAAAAGGCCGCCGAAAAGGCCGCCCGCAAGCTGCCGGAGCTTTCCGAGGACGCGCAGCACAGCCTTACCGTGCTGCGCCGGGCAAAGGAGTATCTGGACGCAAAGCCGGAGCTTTCCGCCGAGCTGAGCGCTGCCGAGCGCCGCAAGCGTGCGCAGCTGCAAAGCAAACCGGTGTACCGCTATGTGGCGCTGGCCATCTTTGTGCTGGGCGTTGCGGCGGCGGCCTACGGTCTGTACTCCGTGTTCAGCCACACCGGCAGCTACGGCGTGTACTTTGCGCTGTTCGGCTTTGCGGCTATCTTCCTGTTTTCCAGCTACAATATGCTGCCCACCGCCCACAATAACAACAACGCCATCATGAAGCGTGCGGACAAGGCCGAGGCAGCCATGGCAGAGTATGTCAAGCACTACCCCCACGGGGCGTTCCCGGTGAAAAGCTGGTATGCCCACCCCATCGTGCTCAAGCAGATGATGGACGCCGTGGAGGAGGGCCGCGCTGTCACCGTGCCCGAGGCACTGGAAGCAGTCAAGACGCGCCTGAAATCCTTGAACGCGGACGTGGAGGTGGAGCAGGAGGAATATGACGAGGTGGTGGTCATCAAGGCCCTGTTCCTCAACCACGATTATCAGTAAAACCTTTCGATAGCACAAAAAACCGGACAGCCCGCAGGCTGTCCGGTTTTCTGCTTTTACAGGGCAGTGCGGCTGTTCAGAACAGGCGGCGAAGCCCTATGACACAAGGGGACTTTTGAACAGTAGCAGCTGCGCCTCAGATCAGCGCCTCCATCCGCAGCGGGTCGGGGTGATGGGCGTATTTCTGCTTGGCGATCTCGATAAAGGACTGCACCTCCAGCCGGGGTGCGTGGCGCATGGTGGCGATCTCCACCGTCACCGGGGGAAAATCCAGCAGCGGCACCTTGACGATGCCCGGGATCACCGCCGTGGACAGGCAGGGCACAATGGACATGGCGGTGCCCATCTGGATCATGATCAGCGCACCCTCAAAGCTGGGGGTGATCTTGCTGCAATCCACTTCCACCTGCGCCAGCTGCTCCAGCGACGGTCCCTGACAGGCGGACAAAAAGCTGTCGAACGCGCCGGAGGACACCACGCTCTGCCCCTTCAGGTCTGCCAGATGCAGCGCCCGCCGATCGGCAAGGGGAGAGTTGGGGTTCATCAGCACATGGTAGCCCAGGGCGAACAGGGGCGTAAAGGAGATGTCCCGGTCGCGGGAGTGCTCGGTGGCGTAGAAGAAGCCGATATCCAGCTGCCCGGAGCGCAGCTGTTCCAGCGGGCGGCGGTTGTCCTGCGGCACAACGTCTACGCAGGCGTTGGGAAACTGGTGCTGGAACTCGGCCAGAATGCTGGAAAAGGTGCTGTAATCGAACAGCTGCCGCAGCCCGACGGTCAGGTGGGAGCGGTCGGCGTCCTGAATATCCTGCGCCTTCTTCAGCGCCTGCCGCCCAAAGCTGGTCATCTGCACCATGTCCAGATAAAAGGACTGCCCGGCAGCGGTCAGCTTGGTGCGGCGGGTGGTGCGCTCGAACAGGTGCAGCCCGGTCTCCTTTTCCAGCGCATTGATCTGGTAGGTGATGGCGGGCTGGGTGGTGAACAGCCGCTCGGCAGCTGCGCTGAAATTCAGCTCCTCTGCTACGGCAATAAAGCACTCCAATTGGTAAATCGTCATAGAACGGCGCCCCTCCTTGTGTAAAAAGCTGGTCATCTTTATTATACAGGATTCCGCACAGGCCGTAAAGGGAAAACAATTTATAAAGAGATTTGATAAATTCTGACACAAATTTGTATTTCACACCGGGGCAAAACTTTGCTATAATCGTATCAATGTTCAAAATGCACGAAGGAACAGGAAAAACGCAAAAAAGAAGAGAAAAGAAAAAGAAAGGCGAACCTTATGGCTAAGATCTCTCGTCGCAATTTTATGCGCGGTGCCGCTGTGGGCACCATGGGCGCAGCTGCTGCCGGTCTGCTGACCGCCTGCGGCAACTCCGCTTCCAGCACCACCGGTGCTCCCGCTTCCTCCGCAGCTTCCTCTGCTGCTTCCTCCGCTGTGACCAAGCCCTCCTCCCCGGTAGACGGCAAGTACGTCACCAAGGCCATGGGTCACGAAAGCTGGGTGCACGTTGCCACCACCTTCTTTGACGGCAAGATCACTGCCTGTGAGGTGCTGTCTCACGAGGAGACCATCGGCATCGGCAACTATGCCTGCTCCCGCATCCCCGCCGCCATCGTCGAGCACCAGAGTGTCAACGTGCCCAACCTGCGCGGCTCCTCCATCACCTCCATGGCTGTCAAGGCAGCTGTGAAGGAGGCCATCGAGCTGGCCGGTTATAACGTGGACGACTTCTCCAAGGAGGTCACCATCGCTGCTTCCAACGAGGTCATCGAGGAAGAGGCTGATGTCGTCATCATGGGTGCCGGCACCTCCGGCCTGACCTGCGCCTGCCGCCTGCTGGAGGCCGGCTACAGCGTCATTCTGGTGGAGAAGCGCGATATCCCCGGTGGCTCCATGTCCATGACCTACGGCGGCGTTGCCACCGCAGGCTCCAAGCTGCAGTACAACTACGATGTGGATGGCAGCTTCCGCAGCTCTGCCATGGGCACGCTGGAGGGCATGATGAACTTCTGGCAGACCATGGAGAAGTACCACCGCACCGAGTTCTTCAACGGTGAAATGCCCTACATGACCAAGCAGTACACCGTCGCCGGTGATCTGGTGGACTGGATGGCAGGCATCGGCATCGGCTTCAACACCATGGGCAACTACGAAAGCGCTACCCAGTACGGCGCTTCCACCCCGTATCTGGCACCCGGCTGCTACGAGGGCGGCGCAGGCTACGCCATGATGTTCATGGCACAGCGCGTGGAGAAGTACGAAAAGGGCAAGATCATCTACTCCACCAGCGTCACCGACCTGATCAAGGACGAGAGCGGCCGTGTTGTGGGCTTCCACGCCAAGGGCGAAAACGGCGCAAGCTATACCCTGCGCGGCAAGGCGGTCTGCCTTGCCTCCGGCGGCTTTGCCAAGAACCCCGAAATGCTGAAGAAGTACAGCCCCGACTACGCCGACTTCTTCTTCAATTGCGCTTCCAGCATGACCGGCGAGGGCATCCAGATGGGTATCGACGCCGGCGGCTATGTGGAGTGCGAGAACCGCGCTCTGCCCGCCTTCCTGTCCAGCTACAAGAGCAAGTTCGAGCTGGCCTTCATCCACCAGTCTGCCCCCGGCATCATGGTCAACATCAAGGGCGACAACATCGGCAACATCGTCTCCGATAACCACTACACCATGGCCAAGGCAAAGCTGAATAAAGACAACGGCGATACCTTCTACTATGTGTTCGACGAGTCCTCTGCCGTCAAGCTGCGCGACAGCGAGTCCTACGGCTTCAACGGTTACGTTGCCATGTTCGAGAAGGGCGAGGCTGTGCACTACGACAGCGTGGAGAAGGCCTCTGAGGAGCTGAACCTGCCCAATCTGGCAGACGCCATCGAGGCCAACAACGCCGCCGCTCTGGCTGGCGAGCCGGACGAGTTCGGCCGCCGCAACTGCCCCTACATCGAGACCCGCGACGGTCTGTGGGCTATCCGCGTTGATCCCACCTTCTACCTGACCACCGCAGGTCTGGCCATCGACACCGATTGCCACGTCCTGACCGAGGACAAGAAGGCCATCCCCGGCCTGTACGCTGCCGGCGACGTCTGCGGCTCCATCGAGGAGAAGGACGCCAAGCAGTACGGCATGGGCTTCGACGCCGCTCTGACCTACGGCTACATCATGGGTGAGACCCTGAAGAAGGAAATCTGAGCTGCGCTCTGACCCCCTGACAAAAGCATAAACAAAGGGCTGCTGCACAAACAGTGCAGCAGCCCTTTTTATATCATATTTCCTTTTACGCCGCCGCAGGCTTGCGGAAAATAGCCATTGCGCGCTTGTAACAGCTGGCGAAATAGGCAATTTCTGCCAGCGCGGTCAGGATCCAGCTGCACGGGTACAGCAGGTACAGCGCCGGGATGGTGTGGAAGTGGGCAAAGATGGTGTACACCCAGATCACCCGGAATACGCAGGAGCCCAGCACCACGATGACAGTGGGCACCACCGTCTTGCCCAGCCCGCGGGAGGCGGCGATGGTGCAGTCCATAAAGGCCGAGACGCAGTAGGCAAAGGCCATCACGGCTACGCGCTTCATGCCGGCGTCAATGACCGCCGCCTCGGTGGTGAACAGCGCAAGGAAGGCCGGCCCGCAGAAGAACAGCGCCGCACCCAGCACAAGTCCCACGCCGAAGGAGTAGCCCAGACTGATGAAATAGCTCTTCTTCACCCGGTCAGGCCGTCCCGCGCCGTAGTTCTGGCTCATAAAGCTGGCGCAGGCCATGTAGAAGGCCGCCATGCAGTCGTAGATCAGCCCATCCGCGTTGGCGGCGGCGCTGTTGCCCTTGACCATCAGAGAGTCAAAGGAGTTGACGCCCGCCTGAATGAACAGGTTGGCAATGGCAAAAATGGCGTTCTGCAGCCCGGCAGGTACGCCCAGCGCAAGGATGCTCTTGGCCTGCACCGGGTCCAGCTGTAATTTATGTAGGTCCAGCGCGTAGCAGTCCTGCACCCGGGTCAGCGCCCGCAGGATCAGAAACGCGGAAACGCACTGGCTGATGGCGCTGGCCAGCGCCACGCCCACCACGCTCAGATCGCACACGATGACAAAGAACAGGTTCAGCGCAATGTTCAGTGCACCGGCAATGGACAGATACATCAGCGGCTTTTTGGTGTCGCCGATGGAGCTGAACACCGCGTTGCCGAAGTTGTACAGGGCCAGCGCCGGCATACCCAGAAAATACACCCGCAGATACAAGATCGCGCCGGGCAGCAGATCCTCCTTGGTGTTCAGCAGCCGCAGCATGGCGGGGGAGCCCAGCAGACCGATGAGCAGCAACGCCACACCGGCAACAGCGCTGATGATGGCCGCCGAGTGGACGGTCTTTTCCACGTCCTTGGGGTGGCGCGCGCCGTAAAAACGCGCCACCAGCACGTTGATGCCGTTGCTCAGACCGATGAGAAAGCCGGTGAACAGGGTCACCAGCGTGCTGGTGGAGCCCACAGCACCCAGCGCCGTGGAACCGGCAAAGCGCCCCACCACCGCCACGTCCGACATGTTGAACAGCACCTGCAGCAGGTTGGAAAGCGCCAACGGCAGACTGACCAGAAAGATCTGCTTGGCCAGAGGGCCTTCCGTCAGCGTATTCGTTTGAGAACTCATACTCTTTTTCCCTTTATCCTATATATCCCTAAACCGTGCCCGCGCACACCGGGGCACAGCCTCTTTTATAAGGCACTACGCTACTTTTGCAAGATGGAAACGGCAAAATGGCGCAAAAAAAACACGGCACCCGGCGGGGCGTCGTGTTTTTTGCGGAAAATATCTCAGCCCAGGTCCTCACCGTTGGTGGCAATGACCTGCTTGTACCAGTCAAAACTCTTTTTCTTATAGCGGTTCCCGGTGCCGGAGCCGTCGTCGTTGCGGTCCACGTAGATAAAGCCGTACCGCTTGCGTAGTTCGCCGGTGGTAAAGGACACCACGTCGATGCAGCCCCACGGGGTGTAGCCCAGCAGGTCCACGCCGTCCAACTCCACGGCCTTTTTCATCTCCTCGATGTGGGCGCGCAGGTAGTCGATGCGGTAGCTGTCGTCACAGGTGTGGTCGGGCTGGAGTTTGTCGATGGCGCCGAAGCCGTTCTCCACGATAAACAGCGGCTTCTCGTACCGCTCGTACAGGGTGGCCAGTGCGTAGCGCAGGCCCACCGGGTCGATCTGCCAGCCCCAGTCGCTGGCCTTGACGTAGGGGTTCGGCACGGTGTGGGCATTGCCGCCGCTGATGCCGTCGCTCTCCACGGCCACGTCCGAACGCACCGCGTTGCTCATGTAGTAGCTGAAGCCCAGATAGTCCACAGCACCCTCGGCCAGAATGGCCTCGTCGCCCGGCTCCATCACCGGGGCAGTGCCCTCGCGCTCCCATTCCTTCTTAGCGTAGGCGGGGTAGTGACCGCGGCAGTGCACATCCGCAAAGTAGTAGCGCTCGTGCATGGATTCCAGCGCCAGCATCACGTCGTCCGGGTTGCAGGAGTAGGGATAGTACGGCACAAAGGAGCACATGCAACCGATCTGGAAGTCCGGGTTGATGGCATGGCCCTTTTTGACCACGAGGGCCGAGGCCACCAGTTCGTGGTGTACCACCTGATACAGGGCCTTCTTCTTGTTCTCGAACTGGGAGAACCGCACGCCGGAGTTGGTCCAGCCAAAGATGTCGTTGGTGGTGTTGCTCTGGTTGTTGATCTCGTTGAAGGTCATCCAGTACCTGACCTTGTGTTTGTAGCGCTCCATCACAGTGACGGCGTAGTGCACGAAGAAGTCGATGCACTTGCGGTTGTACCAGCCGCCGTACTCCTTGGCAAGGGCGTAGGGCATCTCAAAATGGCTCAGGGTGATCACCGGCTGGATGCCGTACTTGAGCAGTTCGTCAAACAGATCGTCGTAGAACTGCAGACCGGCCTCGTTGGGCTGCTGCTCGTCCCCGCGGGGGAAGATGCGGCTCCACGAGATGGAGGTGCGGAAACACTTGAAGCCCAGTTCGGCAAACAGCTTCACATCTTCCTTGTAGGTGTGGTAGAAGTCGATGCCCTCGTGGTTGGGGTAAAATTCGCCGGGCACAATGCCATCGGTGATGCGGCGGGCCACACCGTTGGCACCGCCGGTCATCACGTCGCTGACGGACGGGCCGCGGCCATCGGCGTTCCAGCCGCCTTCCAGCTGATGGGCAGCAACGGCACCGCCCCACAAAAAGTTTTCAGGAAGCATATTCTTTCTCCTTGGTCAAATGTATATCAGTTTTTCTGGGATTCTTTTTCGTCGCAGCCCACCACCTGCACCAGAACAATGGTGATGATAATGGTGGCCAGCACGCCGATCATCATGCCGGTAAAGGAAGAGGGATTGGCGTCGCTCATGGCGTTGACGGTGGTCAACAGGCCGGGCAGACCAGCGTATACATAGTACTTGGTGTTGAAGAAGCTGATGATCAGCGCACCGATGGCACCGCCGATGCAGCCGCAGACGAAGGGCTTCTTCAGGCGTAGGGTCACGCCGTAGATGGCGGGCTCGGTGATGCCGAAGATGCCGGTCAGGCCAGCGGACAGGGAAACGTTCTTGATGTCGGCCTTTTTGGTCTTGAGGAACACGCCGAAGCAGGCAGCAGCCTGTGCGATGACGGCGCAGGTCTGGAATGCCTGAAAGGAATCGCAGCCGTAGTTGGCAAAGTTGGCAAGGCACATGGGAGTGACGCCCCAGTGCACGCCGAAGATGACGAACACCTGCCAGATGCCGCCCACCAGAATGGCGGCCAGTGCGGGAACGTTGTTGGCAAGGAAGTTGTAGGCAGCAGCAATGGCGTTTGCCAGCACATTGGACACCGGGCCGATGACCAGAATAGTCAGGGGAACCATAACAATGGTGCAGATAAAGGGCACAGCCAGCGCCTTGATGATGTCGGGCAGATGCTCGTCCAGCCAGTGCTCCAGCCAGCTGAGCACCAGCACCAGGAACAGCGGCGGCAGCACGGTGGAGGTGTAGGTGGTCTGGCTCATGGGGAAGGCCAGGAACTTGATGACCTCACCGTCTGCGATGCGGGCAGCGATGGAAGCCCAGTCCGGGTTGACCAGCGCCATGCAGCACCACATGGCAATGAAGGTGTTACACTTGAAGTGCTTGGAAGCAGTGACGGCGATCATGACCGGCAGGAAGGTGAAGGGCGTCCAGCTGATGAAGCTGAGCACGGAATACGTACCGGTGGCCGCAAAAGCGGGGAAGAAGTGGGTAATGATGATCAGTGCGCCTTGCACCAGACCGGCTGCGGCCAGAATGTACACAAAGGGTGCGAACACGGCGGACATGGTGGCGATGATGCGGCTGCCGAGGCCCTGCTTGACTTCCGGCGCGGCAGCGGTGCTGTTGTCCAGATCCAGCAGCTGGGCCAGTGCTTCGTACACGTCCTTGGCATGGGTGCCGATGACCACCTGATACTGGCCGCCGCTTTCCATCACCTTGATGACGGCGGGCATCTCGGAGATCTGTTTGGTCACTTCGTCCGAGGGTGTTTCCCTCAGCACCAGACGCAGGCGGGTGGCACAGTGGGTCGCGCTGAGGATATTGTCCTTGCCGACGGCGGCACAGATGTCGGCGGCAAGCTTTGTGTAATCGCGGATTTTGTTTGCCATGATGTTCTCTCCTTTTCATCAGATCACGGGTTTGCCTTGTGTCCTCATTATACAGAGGAAAAACCGCATTGTCAGCTGATTTGATGCGCCAAAAAACAAAAATGTGCAGAAAAAACAGCTTGTTTTTTCTGCACATGGATACAAACATCTGTACAAATTGACGGAGCGTTTCTGCGGTCACTCCAGCAGGCGGTTGTACACCCGGCGGGCCAGTGCTTCCAGCAGGTAAAGTGCAGGCATCTGACTGGTCAGGTCGTAGCTTTCGGTGGTCACGCGGTGCACGGAACTGTAGTACGGCAGGGTGATGTCGGAAAGCTTTGCCGCAGAACTCTGGTCGGAACAGGTAATGGCGATCAGTCCGGCGTTTTTCTCCTTCAGCTGCCGGGCCAGATGCAGCACCTGCTTCGTTTCGCCGGATACCGAAAGAATGACGGCTGCGATGGTGGTGTTGGGCGTGACGGTGATGGGATAGAACGGGTCGGTCACGCCCAGCGCGAATTTGCCCAGATTGGACAGATACCGTGCACCATACTCGGCTATGCTGCCGGAATTGCCGATGCCCACCAGAAACACCCGCTCTGCCCGTGCGATCATACCGGCGGCTTCGTCCAGCGCTGCATCGTATTCCGGCGTGCCGACTTTCCACAGAAAGTTCTGCAACTCGCCCAGCGTGTCCGGCAGACGGGATCCCTGCGCGGAACCGGCCTGCTCCTTCAGCTTCCATTTGAATTGCGCATAACCGTCACAGCCCACCTTTTTGCAGAAGTGCAGCACTGTGGTGGTGGAAACGTGCGCTTCCGCTGCCAACTCCCGGATGCGCATGAAGGGCACCGTGTTCGGATGCTCGATGATGTACTGGTAGACCAGCAGTTCCAACTCGTTCAGATTTTTGATCTGCTGCGGGGTGAATAGTTCCATGAAAAGGCTCCCTCCTTGTCCCGATATCTGTCCTTATTATAGCAAAAGGAAGAACGGAAAAACAGGGCGAACATTTCCGTTTGCATTTTTAGCGCGGCTGTGCTATACCGTTTTATACTGACAGCATCAGTATGTGCGATCGTAGCTCAGCTGGATAGAGCCTTCATTCTGCTTTCCGAAGAAAACAAAAAATCCGAACCCTTCTCCTATCGAGAAAAGGTTCGGAT
>OGHD01001110.1_pt1 | contig 11725 bp, 13 predicted proteins | sample 1571341 | NCBI WGS metagenome assembly OGHD01 (sample SAMEA2582026, study PRJEB24529) | metagenome | biome: Human gut stool | place: China | collected 2011 | reverse complement strand
TACACGCTCCAGAAGGACTACGACACCGTGGGCCTGCTGTCCTCGGCTCGCGTGGGCCAGGAATACGCCGCACTGTTCGAGGGTAAAGACGCCCTCGATAAGAAATACAGCAGCTCGGTGCGCGTGTCGGTCGAGATTGTCAGCGTCGTGCCGAATGGCAAGGGCATCGGCACCGTGCGGTTCATCAAGACGACGAAGCGCGTTGATGATCCCAACTCGCCGGGCACTGTCACCAAGTGGGTGGCAACAGTCGCCTACGAGTACCGCAATCCGTCGCTGATCCGCGAAAGCGCCCGACTGGTGAACCCCTTCGGCTTCCAGGTACTGAGCTACCGCGTCGATCCTGAAATGGGGGTCGCACAATGAAGAAGATCGCATTCGCCGTGCTGCTGGCACTCGGCGCGGCCACGGCCGCGCAGGCGGCCGACGTGCCGGTGGGGTCGCGCTACGACGGCCGCATTCAGTACGTCAACTACAACGCGGGCGATGTCGTCATCGTCCGCGCCTTGCCGGGCCTCGGTGCCCGCATCGTCTTCGCTGCCGACGAAGAAATCCTTGATGTCGCGTCGGGCTTCACCCAGGGATGGGAGTTCTCCGACCGGCGCAACATCCTGTACGTCAAGCCGAAGTCGATCAAGACCGGCAGCGGCCAGGAAGCCATCGTGATGGCTCCCGAGGCGGGGAAGTGGGACACCAACTTGATGGTGACGACGAACCGCCGCATGTACGACTTCGACTTGAAGCTGCTGCCGGGTGGTGGCAACAGCGGCAAGGCACCGCAGAACCAGCGCGTGGCCTATCGCGTCGAGTTCAAGTACCCCGAGGACGAAGCGGCAGCGCGGGCGAGGGCGGCCGACAAGGCAAAGGCGCAAGCGAAGCTCGATGAGAAGCCCGCGCCGCGCAATTGGGCCTACTCGATGCAGGTCGGCGATGCCTCCGATGGCATCGCGCCGACGATGGCCTACGACGACGGCCGTTTCACCTACCTGAAATTCCCGAACAACCGGGATTTCCCGGCCGTGTTCATCGTGGCTGCCGACAAGTCGGAAAGCCTCGTGAACACGCATGTGGACAAGGATGTGCTGGTCGTCCATCGCGTGGCCCGCGAGCTGGTCTTGCGCCTGGGGAACGCTGTCGTTGGCGTTTACAACGACAAGTACGACGTGGACGGCCTGCCGCCCACTGATGGCACGACGGTTCCCGGCGTGAAGCGCGTAATCGTTGGAGGGGATGAAGAATGAGCAACCAAACCAATCAGCAGGCCGAGCTGGAGACGTTTGACGGCGAGCGCGGCATGCCGAGCGTGAACGATCACGGGCCATCGACTGCGAAGCGTGGCCTCATCGTCGTGGTGCTGCTCCTGGTCGTTGGCCTGGGCGGCGGTGCGGCCTACTGGAAGCACAAGCAGCGCGCCGACCGCGAGGCGGACGCGCAGCAAGCCAAGGCGATGCAACTCACCAGCGCCGTGCCGGCGCGCACCTTCACCGATCCGCCCGAGCTGCCTGGAGCTGCGCCGGCCCCTGCGGCTCCGGTGCCGGTCGTTCCTGCGCCGAGTGGGGCAGGGCAGGCGAGCGCACCGCCTCTGCCGGGCGATGCGGGCGGCAGCGGCCAGCAACGGCCCGCGCCTTCGCTGGACAAGTCAGGCTCGGGCCTGATGGCTGTCGCGCAGAAGGGCGACACGGGCGCGGATGCGGGCGGCCAGCCGGGCCGCGCTGCACCGCCGCCCGAAGGTGGCGGCCTCTCGGCCCTGCTGTCTTCGACGCGCACGCCGTCGCGCAAGGCCGGGCACTTGGGCAATCGCAACTTCATCCTGGCGAAAGGCAGCTTCATCGACTGCGCGCTGCAAACGAAGCTCGATAGCACGGTGCCCGGCATGACGGCCTGCGTCGTGACGCGCAACATCTACAGCGACAACGGCAAGGTGCTGCTGGTCGAACGCGGCTCGACCATTTCGGGCGAGTACCAATCGAACATGCGTCAGGGCATGGCTCGCATCTTCGTGCTGTGGTCGCGCATCAAGACGCCGAACGGCGTGGTCATCAACCTGGATTCCCCAGGCACCGATCCGCTCGGCGGCGCGGGCCTGCCGGGCTACATTGATAACCACTTCTGGCAGCGGTTCGGCGGCGCGCTGATGCTGAGTCTGGTCGATGACGTTGCACGGTATGCCACCCAGGGCACGAACAACAACAGCGGCCAAATCAATTTCAGCAGCACGGGCGAGGCCACCCAAAACATGGCGGCGGAAGCGTTGAAGAACACCATCAACATTCCGCCAACCCTCTACAAGAATCAGGGCGAGCAAGTCGGTGTCTACATCGCCCGCGATCTGGACTTTTCGAGCGTGTACGATGTCGCAGCAACCAACCAGTGAATACCTCGCGGCCTCGCTGAACCGCGCGACTTCGGTCGATTTCCACCTTCAACCGCTCGCCACCTGGATGAGCGATCCGGCCATCACGGAAGTCTGCGTGAACCGGCCGGGTGAAGTGTGGTGCGAAAGGGCTTGCAAGTGGGAACGGCACGAAGCGCCGGCTCTCACTTACGAGCATCTGCGTTCGCTGGCGACGGCCGTCGCCAAGTTCTCATCCAACGACGTGTCGGACGTGCGGCCGATCCTCTCGGCCATCCTGCCGCAAGGCGAGCGCGTGCAAATCGTGATGCCGCCCGCGTGCGAGCAAGGAACGATTTCGGTCACGATCCGAAAGCCGTCCTTCACGGTCCGCACGCTGGATGACTCCGCGAAGCAAGACTTCTTCGCTCACATTCGGCCGATCAGCGCCGAACTGAGTCCCGACGAGCTGGAGCTTTTGCAGCTCAAGGAAAAGCACGATTACGTCGGCTTCCTGCGTCGGGCCGTCCAGCTCGAAAAGGTCATCGTGGTGGCCGGCGAAACCGGCTCGGGTAAGACCACCTTCATGAAGGCGCTGATGCAGGAGATTCCCCAGGATCAACGCATCATCACGATTGAAGACGTGCCCGAGCTGTTCTTGCCGAACCATCCGAACCACGTCCATCTGTTCTACCCGTCCGAGGCGAAGGAAGAAGAAAACGCGCCCGTGACGGCGGCGGCGCTGCTCAAGAGCTGCTTGCGCATGAAGCCGACTCGCATCCTGCTGGCCGAGCTGCGCAGCGGCGAGACGTTCGACTTCATCAACGTGGCCGCCTCGGGCCACGGCGGCAGCATCACGAGCTGCCACACGCCGGTTCCGCCGAACTGACGTTCGAGCGCCTGGGCTTGATGGTGCTCCAGAACCGCCAGGGCCGGACGCTTCCCTATGCGGTCATCCGTCGCCTGCTCTACATGGTGGTGGACGTCGTGGTGCATGTGCATAACGACGTGTACGGCGACTTCGGCCGCCACATCACCGAGCTGTGGTACGAGCCGAAGCTGAAACGCGCACCGGCTCCGGCCGATGCGTAGGGCGATGGTGACAGGCCCGCGCGATCGAGGAGCTGCGCCTGTCGCCAATCATGCACGCCGCCCCCTCCGGCCCCTGGCCGGGGTGGGGAAAGGCGGCAAAGCCGCTGCGGTGGTGACGAACGCATCCAACCTGGTGGATCTGTTCGTCACCATTTTGTTTTTCTGGATGGTGACGCCGGCGAGCTGGCCAGGTCGTCGGCCTGTCACCAAAGGGGATTGATATGGAAATGCCTAAGTGGGTGAAGTGGCTATTCGGGTTGGCCGTGTTCATCGCCGCGACGGTGGGCATCGTGTGGCTGTCGGGGTTTGTCTTCTTCCTGTTCAGCAAGGCGAACCCGTTCGGCAAGACCGACTTTTCGACGTGGTGGACGTACTGGCAGTTCTACCAAAACGATCCGGTCGTGGCGAAGCGCCTCACGGTGTCCATGATCGTGGCGGCGGCCGTGGGCTACGGCGTGCCCATCGTGCTGACGATTGCGGCGCTGCGCGACGTGCGGACGCTGCACGGCGAAGCCCGCTTCGCCAAGACGCCGGAGATTGCCAAGGCCGGGCTGTTCGACAAGACCGGCATCATCATCGGGAAGTGGAAGAACCGCTTCCTGATGTTCGCCGGCATGCAATTCGTGCTGCTGGCCGCGCCGACTCGCTCGGGTAAGGGCGTCGGCATCGTCATCCCGAACCTGCTCAATTGGGCCGAGTCGGTCGTGGCAATGGACGTGAAGCTGGAAAACTTCCTCATCACGTCCAAGTTCCGCAGGAAGTGGGGGCAAGAGGTCTATCTGTTCAACCCGTTCTCGATTGCCGAGGACGCCGAGGGCAACCCGCTGAACGGCAAGACGCACCGATACAACCCCCTGGGGTACATCAGCGACGATCCGCGCATGCGCGTGACGGACATCCTGGCGATTGGCTACTCGCTCTATCCGGGCGAAGGCCGCGATGCGTTTTTCGATGATGCGGCGCGAAACCTGTTCCTGGGCCTGACGCTGTACCTGTGCGAGACGCCCACGCTGCCGCGAACCATCGGGGAGCTGCTGCGCCAGTCGTCGGGCAAGGGCCAGCCGATCAAGGATCACTTGCAAGGCATCATCAACCAGCGGAACTACCGCGAGGTTGAGGAAGTGGACGAGGAAACGGGCGAGATTGCGAAGACGCTCGTTCCCGTGACCGAGTGGGACGGCGAAGGCTTGCCGCCGCTGTCGAGTGAATGCGTCGATGCGATCAACCGCTTCACGTCCACCTCGGACAACACGCTGTCGTCCATCATGGCGACGTTCAACGTGCCGTTGACGATGTGGGCCAGCCCCATCGTGGACGCGGCCACGTCGGCGAACGACTTCGACTTGCGCGACGTGCGCAAGCGGCGCATGTCGATCTACCTTGGCATTCCGGCCAACAAGCTGGCCGAGGCGAAGCTGCTCATCAACCTGTTCTACACCCAACTGGTGAACCTGAACACGAACCAGCTTCTGCACGCCACGCCCGAGCTGAAATACCAATGCTTGATCCTGGCCGACGAGTTCACCGCGCCCGGCCGGATCGGCATCATCGACAAGGCCAACAGCTACATGGCCGGCTATGGCCTGCGCCTGCTGACGATTATCCAGTCGCCGGGCCAGCTCGAAGCCGAGCCGCCGAAGGGCTACGGCCGCGAGAACGCGCGCACCTTCGTGACGAACCATGCGTGCCAGATTTTCTACACGCCACGGGAGCAACGGGACGCGAACGAGTATTCGGAAGCCCTGGGCTACATGACGGTTCACTCGAAGAACAAGAGCAACGGCCGGGGCGGCACCAGCCTTTCCGAGTCCATCGGCGAGGGTGCCGGCCAGCGCCGGGCTTTGATGCTGCCGCAGGAACTCAAGGAAATGAGCCAGCGCGAGCAAATCATCAGTCTGGAAAACACGAAGCCGATTCGCTGCGAGAAGATCGCCTACTACGCCGATCACGCTTTCATGGATCGGCTCAAGTCGGTGTCGCCTACGCTGGCGAAGCTCGGCCGCAAGCTGCCGTCGAAGAAGCAGCTTGAAGATGTGTGGGGTTCCGGCGAGCTGGCTTCGCCTGTGCCGTCGCTCGATCTGGACTTGCACGAAGCTGTCGTTCAGTCGCGTATCCGCGAGCTGACGACGGCCGATGTCGAGAAGGGCATCGACCTCCGCAAGCTGGCCCTGGACACTTCGGCGCTCAAGGTGGCGAGCGGTAGCGAAGGCATCGCGCCCGAACAGGTCGAAGACTTCGTGAACGGATTCTTCGACGCCCTGGACGCCGTGAACGAGTACGACGACGAGGAAATCGGCGACGACGGCATCGGCGAGCGGCCGAGCGACGACGAGCTGGCCGCGCTCGATGCCGAACCGGATGCCGGCGTCGATGCAGCCGCCCAGGCCGAGGCAGACGACGCGGCCGAGCTGGACAACGTGCTGGACACGGCCCTGGACGCGGATACAGCGCAGAACGCCATCGCGGTGGACGTGGACACCGACGACGACGCGAATGCCGCCCAGGACGCCCAGGAAGCGCCCCAGGCGCTGCCGGCGACGGTGGCCGAAGCCGACGACACGGCGGACGATGAAACTGTCTTGCCGGACGGCCTGGACGATCTGCCGAGCGACGACGAGCTGGCCGCAATGATGGACGCGGCCATGCCCGGCGACGACGGGATGCCGGACGAGGCGGACATGCTGGCCGCCCTCGATGCGATGGAAGAACCGCCGATGCTGGACGATGAGCCGGCACCGGAAACCGAGTCTCGCGCGCCTTTACTGGATTTAGGCGTGCTTGACAAGCCCCTGCCTTCAACGAAGAATGCTGGTTAAGGCATGAATTTGGTATGTGTCGATGAACGTCGGCAACTACCAAAACGGGCGCAGCCCAAGGGCGACTTCACCGCAAGTCGCATTTTTTGAACTCCATAGGAGCCTTCACCATGAATGACCGCACCATCCCTGCCGGCGACAACGCACCGGCCAAGCAACCCACGAAGCAGCGCCCCCAGGTGGGCGACTACCTGATGAAGATCGAGGAAGTTCCGAAGGAAGTTCGGGACTACGCGATCAACAAACTTTCCCCGAAAGACGCTGACGGCAACCGGCTGAAAGACGACGCCGGCAAGGAAGTTCGCGCCGGTATTGCCGCTGCGAAGGAGAACGGCAGCTACTACGGCCCCGTTGTCCTGAACAACGACAAGTTCATCGTGCAGGCCGTGGGCAAGGATCGCAGCTACGCGGTAGTGCATCCGAAGGACAAGGTGGAGCTGCAAGGCTCCACGCTGGCGATGCTGGACGCGAAGAAGCAGCTCAACGGCTTCAACGTCCAGATTCACTACACGGGCGACAAGGCGAAGGCGTACCCGTTCAAGCCGAAGGAAGCGACGGCCGATCAGGCGCAGGGCCAGCAGCGCGACCAAGCGCCGAAGGCCAAGGAAGCGAAGGAGACGATGAAGCCCGAAGCGTTGCTTGCCCAGGCGCAGGAATACGCGGCCGGCAACATCAAGAACGCGAACCAGCGGGCCGCGTTCTTGAAGCACATGGAAGCCGTGACGAAGCAGGCTTTCGAGCCGCGCGAGCAAGCGGCGCAGCAGGCCGCGAAGCCGGCACCGACCAAGGCGCAGCCTGCGAAGCAGGCTGACAAGGGCATCGAACGTTAAGGGGCGCGAACATGGCTGAAATCAACAAGGGCAACGCGCCCGAAGTCGATGCGAACTTGAAGGAGCAAATCGACGGACTCAAGCAAGTGACAACCGAGCTGAACGCCTCGATGCGCAGCCCTGCTGTCGGCATCATCGAGATTGACGGCAAGCCGGCCACGGCGGTGAAGTACGAACGCGGCGAGAAGGACGGCCAGCCCGCCTACAACGTGTCGTTCACGATGGACAACAAGACCGTGGCGAAGCTCAAGGGTCTTGATGACATCGCCCTGGAGAACGCAGTCGGCGAAAAAAATGCGAAGGCAAAAGGCGCGGCGTTGGCGAATGAGTACGGCCTTTCTCCCGAGGAAAACGCCCGTCGCATAGCCGAAAAGGAGGATCGCAAGCAGGCCGAGTTTGACCGCATGCAACCGGACGATCCGACCGAGAAAAACGTCGTGTCGCACGAGCCGGAAAAGCTCGAAGAAATCGACGTGGACGAGGCACTGGCCCGCGTGGCGCGCATGCGAGAGGCCGAGCGTCAGCAGCGTCTTGCGGCCGAGCAAAACCAGCTCGGGCAGCAGGCCGAGGGCAAGCGCATCAAGGTTGAAAACCTGTCGGAGAAGGCCCAGGAACAAGGCGACGCGAATCGCATCGCCGAGCGCACTGGTGCGGATACCGCCTACCCCGAACAGGTATCGACCGAGCGCGAGAAGAACCGGCAAGTGGAACTCATGCAGCAGGTTCACCAGCAGTTCCGCGTCTCCGGCGCGAAGTTCCATTTCAAGGATCAGCCGCAGCGCGTGGCCTTCAAGGACAAAGGCCCGCGAATGGTGTCCGCGTCGAACGATGAGCGTGTCGCGCACGCGATGGCGACTATGGCCGAGGCGAAGGGCTGGAAGACCATTCGCGTTTCCGGTCATCCCGATTTCCAGCGCGAGGTCTGGATGGAAGCAAACCTTCGCGGCATCGAGGTTCGCGGGTTCAAGCCGCAGGAGAAGGACTTGAAGGAGCTGGAAGCCCGCCGCGATCTGCGCTCGAAGAACGGCGTCGAGCATGAGGCCACGCAGACGCGCCAGGACGCGCAGAAAGGTCGTCAGGGCGCGCAGCAGGACGCCGGCAAGGCCCAGGCCGCGCCGCAGCCTGAAAAAGTGCCTGAGCGGTCGGACAAGGCCAAGGTGGTAGCCGCTGTCGCTGCCGAAGTGCTGGCCGAGAAGGTCAAAGACCCAAAGCAGCGGGACGCGATCATGAAGGCCATCAACGAGCGGCTGGAACTGCGCGAGAAGGCCGGCAAGGTGCCCTCGGTGCCGGTGTACGACAAGGCCGCTCCAACCACGCAGCAGCAGCCCGAGCGCAGCCGGCCGCAGGTCGAGCGCAACGCCGAGCGCACCCGCTAATTCACCCTTGGAGATACGACTATGGACTTCTGGAACGAACAGGCCGACCAGCTCGAAAAGGCGCTGCTGGACAACGCGCCCGTCCTGGTACTGCACTACATCCGCACCGCCTCGCCCGAGGCGGTCGCGGCTCTGGCTGGCGATGCGCTGCCGGCCAGCGACATCACGCGGGCATCAGTGGTGGCTACGCTCGCCGCGCGCCTGGAGCGGTCGAGGGTGTCGATGGCTGCTGCCACCTGACGCTGAAACTGTCTTAAAACGGCGTAAATCCTTGCACAACAAGGGTTTACGCTTTCTTTATGTAAGGAGGAAAAACGTGCATCCCGTCATCGAGAAGACCTTCGGAGGTCTGTCGAAACCGTACTACTTCCGGCATTTCGCCTTCGGCCTGATCTTCGTGGCGTTCTTCATCTTCATGTCCCTGAGAAGTCCGAACGGCATCCCGCTCAACGGCGCGATCCTGTTCGCCTTGAACGCTTTCCTGTACCCGTACTCACGGTTTGTTTATGAAAGCGTCGTCGGGTTCTTCATGGGGAACAACGTCTTCGTGCTGCCCGCCGTGATGCTCCTGTTCGCCAAACTGATGACCATGCTGCTGTGCTTCATGTTTGCGATCTTCATCGCGCCGGTTGGCCTCGCATACCTGTATTACCACCACACAAAACAAGCCAAGCAAGGCTAAATACGTTGCAAAACAACGTCTTGCGCTACTACGCATAATATAGATTATGTAAAATGACCGGCGGATTATGATAGCGCCAGTCTATTGATGGTGACGCCGCGGCCGCCTCGATGCGCGCTCGATGTCACCATTTTTTTGCCCGCCTCTTTCGTTGGTGACAGTTCCGCCGCCGGCGCCGGCGAGATCCGTCACCAATCGCCCGGACGTGGTGACACGGCCAGCCCAGCCAGGCGCGGCGACCGTCACCATCGGCACGCTGCGCAGCTCCCGTGTGTGGTGACAAACGCATCCAACCTGGTGGATCTGTTTGTCACCAATGCCGGCACGTCGGCCGACCTGGACAGTTCGACGCATGTCGGGCAAGACAATTTCAGCGCCGCGCCTATCCTCAAACGCTACCAAGATGTATAATTTTGGTTCGCAAAAGTCACCAACTAAGGGGTTCAAAATGCGTAGATTGGTCATCATCAGTTGTGCCGCCATGCTTGCCGCGTGCTCGACGCCACCTAAACCGCCGACCGTGGACGGCACGAACCGCACGGCGGTGAATGACGCGGAAACCGCCTCCGTGCTGTCCCTCCGGGCCGATCTGGCCGAAACGAAGCAACGAGTGCGAGAACTGGAACGCCGGCCGGCCGCAGTGCCGGCCGTCGTGCATCCAGCGCCGCCGCCCGCGCCGGTTTCGCACACGGTCACGGTTCACTTCCCTTTCAACTCGGCACACTTCCAGCCCACGGCGGCCCAGGAAGCCGAGCTTCTGCCGCTCCTGGCGAATGCTCGCCGGATCGAGGTCAGGGGCCGCACGGATGCCGAGCGCCCGAGTGCTGGCGATGAGCGTATCGCGCTCAAGCGCGCACAAGCCGCCATGAACTACTTGGTGGCCCGTGGAGTTCCCGCGACGAAGGTATCGGTCAACTACCTGTCGGGTGGCGACCATGTAGCGGAAGGCGGCACGGCCGTTGGCCGCGCGCAGAACCGCCGCGTGGAAATCGAGGTTTTCAACCAGTAAGGAGGAATCGACTATGAAGAAGCTCGCCCTTTTGCCGCTCGCGCTCGCGGGCATGTTCAGCGCCACGGCGGCCCAGGCCGACGATGGCCTTTTCACTGGCGACGTGCGCCTCGCGTGCGAAGCCGTCTTGTGCTTGTCTTCGGGCACGCGGCCGAGCGAGTGCGCTCCGTCGTTGAAGCGGTACTTCTCGATCAGTCACAAGAAGCTGTCGGACACGCTGAAAGCGCGCCGCAACTTCCTGAACCTGTGCCCGGCCGCGAGCCAGGACGAGAAGATGCGCCAGCTCGTGAACGACATCAGCAACGGTGCAGGCCGTTGCGATGCAGCCTCGCTCAATGCGTCGTTGATGGTCTGGAATTGGGACAGCGACGTGCGGATCGTCAGCAACGCGATGCCGAGCTACTGCACGGCCTACAACAACAACGCCTACACCGATCTGAAAGGCGTGGCGGCCCGCTATGTGGGCACGCCCGAGCGCGGCGGCTTCTGGGTCGATCCAGCCAACTACGAGCAAGCCTTGCGCGAATACAACGAGCGCATCGCCCGCGAGGACGAGGAACGCCGCCGCAATTCCTGGGGAGGTGGAAACTAATGACAAGTGCCGAATGGGTTGAACATGCCTACCCGTTGCAGCAGGTTGTCGTCCGGCTGCAAGGAACCCGGCATAGCGACCGTGAGGCCATCATCGACCAGCTCGAAACCGTGCTCGCGCGGCTTCGAGCTGGCGACGTGAAAGGCAGCTCTCACGATGATGATTTCGGTTATTCGTTCACGGTAGTGGATGCTTCGCCTGGGCCGTCGTTCTTCGACAGCCCGGCCGGCCAGGAGTAAGCGACATGAAGGACACGAAAGTTCCCGCCCTGACGCCTGAACTCGTCGCCGAGCTAGTCACGCTCCAGCAAGAAGCCGAGCGGTTCTTGTCAACGCAGCAAAGCTACACGAAGGTGATTTACGACGTGTTCGACGGTGCGGAGTTGCTGACGCCCGAATCACTCGCCAAAGTGAACAACGCCGTGATGATCGCCTACCAGATGACAGCCAACGTGCAGAAGCGTATGAACGCTTTGCGCGACAAGCTACCAGAAGGCTACCAGGACGAGGGCGGCCACTTCTGGAATGCCCGCACTGGCGACTTGCTGCGCGACACGCACAAGGATTTCGACAAGGCCGTGAAGACCGCCAAGAAAATCTCCGGGTGGGCCTCGGTCAAAATCGACGGCACCAGCTACCCCGAGAAGTAGTACGCCCCTCAAGGGAAAGAAAAAGCGAGGCAATGCCGCGCTTTTTCTTTGGCGACAGCCGCAGCTCCTGGCCAGCTCGGCCGCGTCACCAACGCGGCGCGGCGTTCAGGCGTGCGCTGCCGGATGCTGGATGGGCTGCACTGCGAGACGAAGGCCCATCGTCTTGAGAATCGCCGACAGGCTGCGAATCTCCGGGTTGCCCTTCGCGGACAGCGTGCGGTAGATGTGCGTGCCGTTGAGCTGCGCCTTCTCTGCCACCTTGGACACGCCACCGAATGCCTTCGTCATCTGGCGAAGCGCGATCAGTAGCTCGCCCTGGTCGCCGTCTTCAAGAATGCTGTCCAGCA
>OGHD01001109.1_pt1 | contig 11728 bp, 9 predicted proteins | sample 1571341 | NCBI WGS metagenome assembly OGHD01 (sample SAMEA2582026, study PRJEB24529) | metagenome | biome: Human gut stool | place: China | collected 2011 | reverse complement strand
ATTCCCTTCGGTCATTCCACCCGCGGTTATTCACATTCGCCCCCTTCGGGGACGGAAGGATGCTACTTGCGAAACTTCAGTTAATAATTAATAATTGATAAGGGGTGACCTTAAAATGGATTTTAGCCTCAAATATTGATTCATGGATTTACTGAAAGACTTGAACGAAGCGCAGCAACAGGCTGTGAGTTATATAGATGGACCTTCGCTGGTGATAGCCGGCGCAGGTTCCGGAAAGACGCGTGTGCTTACTTATAAGATTGCTTATCTGCTGCAGCAGGGTATGAAGCCCTGGAGCATCATGGCACTCACCTTTACCAACAAGGCGGCCCGCGAGATGAAGGAGCGTATCGGAAAACTGGTGGGCAACGACCTGGCTCAGCATCTCTACATGGGCACCTTCCACAGCATCTTCTCCCGCATCCTGCGTGCCGAGGCGGAGCATATCGGATTCAACAGCAATTTTACCATCTATGATGAATCCGACTCCCGTTCGCTCATCAAGGCGATTGTGAAGGAGAAGGGGCTGGACGAGAAAACCTACAAGCCGGCTGCCGTGCACGCCAAGATTTCGAAGGCGAAGAACAACCTGATGAGTGCGGAGGCATACGATGCCGATGCCGACATCTTTATGCAGAACAAGCGCAGCAACATGGAGAAGATGGGCGAGGTGTACAGGGAGTATGTGCAGCGGTGCAAGCAGGCGAACGCCATGGATTTCGACGACCTGCTGGTGCTTACCTTCCAGCTTTTCAGAGACCATGAGGAGGTGAGACGCAAGTATGCCGAGAGGTTTGACTTTATCCTGGTGGATGAGTATCAGGATACCAACCATGTGCAGATGTCGATCGTGATGCAATTGTGCAGGGAGAAGTTGCGCGTGTGTGCCGTGGGCGATGACTCGCAGAGTATCTACAGTTTCCGTGGCGCCAACATCGACAATATCCTCAACTTCCAGCATCAGTTGCCGGGTACCCGCCTCTTCAAGCTGGAGCAGAACTACCGCAGTACGCAGACCATCGTGGAGGCGGCAAACAGTCTGATTCGCCGCAACCGCAACCAGATTCCCAAGGAGGTGTTCAGCCGGAATGCCGAGGGCGAGAAGATTCAGTATAAGCCAGCCTACAGCGACAAGGAGGAGGCGCTGATTGTGGCGAAGGACATCAAGCGCATCAAGCGTGAGGACGATTGCGGCTATGATGATTTCGCCATTCTCTACCGCACCAATGCCCAGAGCCGAAGCTTCGAGGAGGAGTTCAGAAAGCAGGGTATTCCTTACCGCATCTATGGCGGACTGAGCTTCTACCAGCGCAAGGAAATCAAGGATATCATCGCTTATTTCCGACTCGTGGCAAATCCTGACGATGAGGAGGCGATTAAGCGAATCATCAATTATCCGGCGCGCGGCATCGGTGCTACCACGGTGGCAAAGGTGGCTGCCTGCGCCCACGAGAACCAGGTGAGCATCTGGGAGGTGATAGGCGAGGCGGCGCATTACGGGCTGAACGTGAACAAGGGTACCTTGACAAAGTTGGAGAATTTCCGACTGCTGATCAGTTCGTTCATCGACCGTTCGCATACGCTTGATGTGTATGCCCTGGGCGATGCCATCATCAAGGAGGCGAGAATCAGCGAGGATATCATGCAGGGCAAGGATGCCGACGACCTGGCAAGACAGGAGAACCTGGAGGAGTTCCTGAGCGGTATGCAGACCTTTGTGGCTGAGCGCCAGGAGGAGGGCAGGATGGATGAGACATTCCTGACGGATTTCCTGCAGGATGTGGCGTTGCTGACGGATGCCGACAGCGATGGCGAGAAGGATGAGCCGAGGGTTTCGCTGATGACGGTTCATGCGGCGAAGGGTTTGGAATTTGCCACGGTTTTCGTGGTGGGTTTGGAGGAGAACATTTTCCCGAGTCCGATTGCGGCTACCACGATGAGGGAGCTGGAGGAGGAGCGCCGCCTGCTGTATGTGGCGATAACCCGTGCCGAGAAGCATTGCATCCTGACGAATGCGCAAAATCGGTTCAGATATGGCAAAATGGAGTTTGACAATCCGAGCCGATTTATAGAAGAGATTGATCCTGAGTTGATTGAGGAAGAGGGAATGAAGTCGAGATCATCATTTGGTGGCTATGGAAGAAGAAGTTCCTATGGTTCAGATAGAAGTTCCTATGGTTCAGATAGGAGTTCCGGCAGAGATTCTTATGGTTCAGATGGCGGTTATGGCGGAAGAATGCCGTGGGATTCTAAGTCTGTATCATCGCAGTTTAAGGCAGATCCGAAGCCATCCTATACATCGCCGAAGCCAAAGCCAACTGCATCATCTGCATCATTCTCTTCATCATTAAAGCCTGCATCTGCTGCATCATCCTCTTCTTCATTGAAGCCTGCATCATCATCTTCTTCTTCTCTTCGAGAAGGATGCAAGATAGAGCATCAGCGTTTCGGCATAGGTGAAGTTTTGAAGCTTGAAGGCTCTGGCGAGAATGCCAAGGCAACGGTGGCATTCACCCATGCCGGCACCAAGCAGCTTCTGCTGAAGTTTGCAAAATATACGATTATCGAATAAATCTCTTGGATTTTTTCATAGATTTTCTTCATCGGATTACACGGAGGAATCGGAACATTCTTGCTCTGCGGATTACGCACGGAATTTAAACGGATTTGACCTTACGGCCATTGGGCTTGCGCGTAATCATTGGCCTTACGGTCATTGGGCTGGCACCGTAATCATTGGCCTTACGGTCATTGGGCTGGCACCGTAATCATTGACCCAATTGTTGTTATGGGCCTCTGTACTCCAACTTTAGGGGGTATCGCCACGACCGTCAGGTCGAGTTTCCGTTTAAAATCCGTGACTGAAGTTTCGCAAGTAACATTCTACCGTCCCCGAAGGGGGCGAATGTGAATAACCGCGGGTGGAATGACCGAAGGTCATGGAACCTGCGGATAACAGACATACTCTCTACCGTCCCCGAAGGGGGCGAACAGGAGCAAGACTGGATGTGGTTCGCCCCCTTCGGGGACGCTTTCTCCCTACTACTGGTTGTCCGCAGGTTCCATGACCTTCGGTCATTCCACCAGCGGTTATTGAAAATTGGCCCCCTTCGGGGACCGGAGGTTACTTGCGAAACTTGAATCCGTGAGTAATCCGAGGAAGGCGGTTAAGGCTCCGTTTATTCCGCGTAATCCGATGAATAATATTTTTTTAAGAACATGAATTTTAATTTAATCATATTTTTAGGAACAATGAAAACAAAACACTTGAAAATCAGGCTGTTCTCATCCTTGATCGTGATGGGAAGCCTCTTGGTAACCGGTTGTTCTGATAGCGACTATGATTTCAACAACATAGATGCTACCATTGGAATCGGTGGAGATGGTTTGGAATTGCCAGCCAGCAATACCGATAACATCAAACTATCTGAAGTGCTCGACCTGGAGGAAAACGGCTCCGTGGTGGCTGATGCCTCTACCGGATTCGACTATGTATTCCGCCAGCAGGGAAATGATGTGGAGGCGGCTCATCCTTTTATCAACAGCATCACGGTGGCACGCCGACAGTCAAGCTCCCGCAATATCACGCTTTCGTTCAACTCTTCGGCTCGAAATTCAAGAGCATCAAGAGCTGCAGTCATGCTCCATGGCGAGGGCGACGTGTTTGATTTCTCTTACGAGGGTAACAAGCCTCAGGAGGTGGAAGAACTGACTGCTGCCGAGGTGAGCAGCACCATCAACCTGAAGGTTGACTTCCAGAACCTGGCTAACATGGTAGAGAAATTCGACAAGATTACCCTTACCTTCCCATCCTACATGAAACTTGCCGTGGACGGAAAGATGGTTGATGGCAATACCATCACATTAAATAATGTGTATACTTCGGAAGATCTGGAGAAGAAGATTGACATCGTGGGACTCGATTTCACCAAGAAGGATAAACTGGGCGAACTGAAAATCGCAAAGACTTCACTTGGCGAGAAAATTCAGCTCACCGGTAAGGTTCACATGGCGGTGGAAACCAGCAACTACTCTTTTTCATCCGGTATCTCATCCGTTTCCATGAAGAACAATCTCTCGATGAGCGATATCAAGATTACCGGCGCTACGGGTAAGTTTAACCCAACCATCAACCTGAATACCCTGGGCAATGTTCACATCTCGGGCATTCCAGACTTCCTGAAGGATGGCAACGTGGTGGTGGATCTCTATAATCCGCAAATCTATCTCACACTCAACAGCAACCTCGATATCGAGGGCTTTGCGGGCGGTACGCTCAAAAGTCTGAAGGATGGCAGGGAAATCGCCAGCGTTGAGGTGCCTGAGTTTGCCGTCAAGGCGAATGGCACTACCCATGTGGTAATCTGCCGAAATGCTGCGGCAACGGAAGCTGGCAGCGACGTGGAGAAAGTGGAGGTTCCAAATCTTTCTAATCTCGTGAAGATCATGCCTGATGAGATTACCTTCCAGGCAAACGCCAGAGCCAACAACCAGAAGGCGGGTACCTTTAAGTTGGACTATCATGACTACGAGGTGGCTCCATCTTACAGTATCGATTCGCCTATCGCCTTTGCCGAGGATGCCTGCATTGAATATTCCGATGATTTGGACGGATGGAACGACGATATCAAGGATTTGAACATGGCGGATGGTGCCTATGTCCAGTTGTCTGCCCAGGTAACCAGTTGTGTGCCAGCTTATCTCAACGTGAAGGCAACCCCTGTGGATGTGTACGGAAGAGAGATCAGCAAGGACGAGCTGGAGGTGGAGATTACGGGCGAAATCAAGGCTTCTGCCGATGGCACGACCCCAGCTACATCGCCTCTCAGCGTGAAGATTCTGCAGAAGAAAGCAGATGCCTTCAAGAAGCTCGACGGCTTGAAGGTGGTGGTTTCGGGCAAGGCCAAGGGCGAGGGCGGAAATGCCGTTACGGGCGTGGTGCTCAATGCCGAGAAGCATACCTTGAAGTTGAACGACATCAAGATTAAACTGGTAGGAAAGGTGATTGGTGATTTTAATTAAATCGAGAAATCTCTTTCGAAGATGATTTTAATTGAATAACAGTTAAGTAGATGATTATGAAGATTTTATCAAAGAAATATATCCTCTCGGCATCCCTGCTGGTGCTGAGTGGCGCAGCGATGGCGCAGAACTTGAACTCTGCCTATTTCACTGAGGGCTATCACTATCGCCACAACCTGAATCCTGCCTTTGGCGATTCATGCAGTTTCATCTCTATCCCGGCTTTGGGAAACATCAGCGTGAATACCCGTGGTAACTTCGGCTATCAGGACGTGGTGATGAAGAATCCGATGTACGGACAGCCGGGACAGAAGCGAATGACCACCTTCATGAACCCTTACATCTCTACGGGCGATGCGCTGAAGGGTTTCAGCAAGGGCGATAATAAGATTGTGGGCGACGTGAACCTCACCATCCTTGCCGCTGGCTTCAAGGCGTTTGGCGGATACAATACCATCGAACTGAGCGAGAAGACCAGCTTCGGCATGGTGCTTCCTTACGAGCTCTTTGAGTTTGCCAAGAACACGGGCAACCAGAATTACAACATCGGCGACGTGAGTCTGCGTGCCCGTTCATACGCTGAGCTGGCGCTGGGCCATTCCCATCAGATTAACGAAAAACTGAGAGTGGGTGCCAAGTTGAAGTTCCTGCTGGGTGTGGGCGCTGCCGACGTGGATTTGAAGAATGTGCAGGCTAATCTGGCGGGCGCAGACCAGTGGACGCTTTCGGGTCAGGGAACAGCACAGGTTTCCGTGAAGGGCTTTACTTACAAGAGCAAGGTTTCGGAGTATAACGACCCTAGCCACGTTTCGCCAGACGGCACACAGGGCAAGTATGAGCATGTGGACGATGTGGACGTGGATGGATTCGGACTGAACGGATTCGGCATGGCACTGGATCTGGGTGCTGAATATAAGATTAACGACGACTGGAGGGTGAGTGCTGCCGTGATGGACCTGGGTTTCATCAACTGGAGCAACAACATGAAGGCGGTGAATGCCAAGAACCAGTTTGTTTTCAACGGTTTCCATGATACCACTGTGGGCAGCGGTTCGGGTGGAACCCTGGATGACAAGATGGACAGTTATGGCGACCAGCTTTCTGATTTCGCCAATCTGAAGGATATGGGCGATGCCGGAAGCCATTCTACGGCATTGGCTGCTACCATCAATCTGGGTGCTGAATACACCCTGCCTATGTATAAGAAACTGTCGTTCGGTGCCCTGAGCAGTACCCGTCTGAACGGTTCCTACACCTGGACCGAGGGTAGGGTGAGTGCCAACTGGAAGCCTCTGAGCTGGCTGGATGGCGGCGTGAACTTCGCCGTGAACAGCTTTTCTACCAGCATGGGTTGGGTGCTGAATATCCATCCTAGCGGCTATAACCTCTTCATCGGCATGGATCATCTTCTGGGCAAGACCAGCAAGGAGTTCATCCCTCTGAGTTCCAACGCCAGCATCGCCATCGGCATGAATGTGGCGTGGGGTGGCGTAAGCCAGAAGAAACTGGAGAAGGAATCGAAGAAAAAGGCAGTGGCCGAGTTGTAATACGAAAGCAGCTGCGACCGAGTTGTAATACGAAAGAAGCCTGTTTAGCAGATTCGCTAAACAGGCTTTCTTATAATGCTTCGTTATCTATAATGCTTCGTCATCCGGCCGCTGAATCTGCGCTGGCGTTTTCAGCTTGGGCAGATGGCGCTTCTTTCTGAGCCATGCAGCTTTGCGCTGCTCGTAATCTTCGCGGTGGCGTTCAAGGAAATTATCTGCCATGATTCTATCAAATAAAATCTATCAAATAAATTCATTCAAATGATGAACTTATTCCTTGAATCGGCTGTAAATCACCTTGATCTGCACTGGGCCCGCTGCTACCTTGTTTCCACTCTTATCCAGGGTGTAATCCTTGTTGGCATCATTCGTAGCCTTGATGAGACGCGTAGAAGAGAGCGACATATCGTGGTTGATCTTGGTAACCACCGTAGAGTTGTTGATGGTGCTCGTCTTCAGCGTCACTGGCACCAGCATCACCTTGTTCCAGTTAGGATGCTCGTTCACCCAGTTGGCATTCTTCTTCTCGCCCTCCAGCTTGGCATTATGCATCTTCGTAACCAGGTTACTGATATTATAGAAGGTATAAGCGTTCTTCCTGCTTGTAGAGGCACTGTAGGATGCCGTATACGAAGAACGGTTGTCCGTGAGCTTGCTCTGCTCGAAGAAGGCATTCAGGCTATCAGCCTCTACCATCAGAATGGTGGAAGGAGCGCTGAACTGATACTTGCTGTCTTCTACATTATTCATTCTAGGGAATGAGATAGAGGCTGTGTTGAGCGTATCCTTCTCGTGACCCTTGATGATGTCTTCCACTGGCAGCGTTACCTCGGTGAAGATTCCGGCAGGCGACTTGATGAAGGTACACTCCTCGTTGCTGGCCAGCTTCTCCAATGTCTTGGTATCGTTGGTAATCTTGTTGAGCTGAAGCACCTCCTCGGTTCCGTCGAAGCGGTTGTAGGTGTAGCCCGTAACAATGCTGTCGTTGCCATGAGAATCCTTCACGGTCTTCTGAATCTTCCAGTAGAGCTGCAGCTCGGTGTTCCAGATGTTGGCCACGTTTCCGATACCGCCGGTGTTCTTGATGTAGAATCCAGGGCATACGTTGTTGAGGAAGCGGTAGTTAGACTTGAAGTACTCCGGATGCTCCACGTAGGTGTTCATGATGTAGGTACCGTAGTTCTTGTAGGTCTTTCCGTCTCTCGCCTTGTAAGGCCCGTTGAGATAGATTCTGAACGCCATGGTAGAGCCCTCGCTCAGGTTGTAGGTGGCGCTGGCGTGGTAGTTGTCCTCGCTAACCCATCCGCCCTTGAAGGCATCATAGTCGGAGTAATATTCCTCGTCTTCCGTCATCGGCTTGCTCATCTCGTATGCCGTCACCTTCATGGGTGCCAGCGAATCGCCGTAGATGGTTTTGTAGGAAACCAGCAGGAAGCAGGAGTCTGCCTCGATGTTTCCATTGTGTGCATTGCGGATATACTCCAGTGTGTCGAGAGAGAACGATGACAACACGCCAAACTGGGTCATATAGTCGCCGGTGACGTAGGTCCCCGTCTCTGGGTCTTTCACCATGCCTATCATACCCGTATTGTTTCGGCTCAAAACCGGTCCTGAGACTACCGAGCGCGATGTTACGTTGAACACCTTCTGCTGGATAGAGAGGTTGTCCACCTCGTTGGTGATGGACGAACCGATGTTGTCAGTCGTGTCATCGCAGGCGGTGATAGCCATGGCTGCGATGAATAACGCTGTAAATAGTCTTAAAATCTTCATTATCCTTGAAATGTGAATCTATATTTTCGAGGTATTATTCCTCATCCGGGAACACCTCGTTGATGAATGTCTTGTAGGCATCTGCAAAGTCATCACCTGGATAGTTGAGCACAGGCTTGTTCTTTTCCCCGGCATATTCGAGGAGTTTGACGCCTGCACCGTCTTCACCCTGGATGACACCGTCGCTATAATCGATGGCCATCTTGCCCAGCTCCGTGAAGTCGAAATTCTCCTTGTAGTCGGCGAGCAGTTCTGCCTTGGCATCGCGATAGTCCACGCACTGCTTGAAGTTGGTTCCCAGTTCGGCCTTCAGCTCGTTGGTATAGAGTGAGAGGATTACCTTCGAGTTTGCGAATGAAGGCTCTTCAGCGTATGCGGTCTTGATATAGAAAGGCACCACGGCGCTCACCCATCCCTGGCATACGATGACATCTGGCTGCCAGCGAAGCTTCTTCACTGTTTCCAAAACGCCACGTGCGAAGAAGATGGCTCTCTCGCCGTTGTCTGCATATTCCACTCCCTGTTCATCGGCTGCCATCTGTCGGCGGTTGAAGTAATCTTCGTTGTCGATGAAATAAATCTGCTGTCGTGTTGTTGGTATAGATGCTACCTTGATGATCAGCGGATGGTCTGTATCATCAATGATGAGGTTCATACCAGACAGGCGAATAACCTCGTGCAGCTGGCCGCGACGCTCGTTGATGGTGCCCCATTTAGGCATAAAGGTGCGAATCTCAAAACCTGCTTCCTGCATCTTCTGAGGTAATTCGCGTCCCATGATGGACATGTGGGTCTCGGCTACGTATGGGTCGATCTCCTGATTGATAAATAATACTTTCTTTGCCATAAATTTAATTATTATTCTTACGAATTAGGTGCAAAGGTACAAAAAAAACTCCAAAAAAGCGTATTTTTCTTCTGAAATTCAATAATTTCGGCAATAATTCGCATATTTTTAGGTTTTTTCTTTCTTATTTGAGAAAAAAGTTGTTATTTTGCACCCCGTAACAGATTAAGAAGATGAAAGTATTCAATAAGATTGTTGACCTCCAGAGCGAACTTGACCAGTGTCGCAAGGAGGGAAAGGAGATTGGCCTTGTGCCTACAATGGGTGCGCTTCACGAGGGTCACGCCTCGTTGGTGAAGCGAAGTGTGAAGGAAAATGGTGCTACGGTGGTTTCGGTGTTCCTGAACCCTACGCAGTTTAACGACAAGGGTGACCTGGACCGCTATCCTCGTACCCTGGATGCCGACTGCAAGCTGGTGGAGGCGTGTGGTGCCGACTATGTGTTTGCGCCTTCGGTGGAGGAGGTGTATCCTACTCCTGATACCCGTCATTTTGAGTTTCCACCGGTGAGCACGGTGATGGAGGGTGCCAAGCGCCCGGGTCACTTCAACGGTGTGTGCCAGGTGGTGAGCCGCCTGTTTGACATCGTTAACCCAACCCGTGCCTATTTCGGCGAGAAGGACTGGCAGCAGATTGCGGTGATCAAGCAGCTGGTGAAGTTCATGGGCAGCAGCGTGAAGATTGTGGAGTGCCCTATCATCCGCGATGAGGACGGCTTGGCAAAGAGTAGCCGCAACACTTTGCTGGCTGCTGACGAGCGTGCCATTGCTCCTGCTATCTTCAAGGCTTTGAAGGCGAGCGTGGAGTATGCCAAGAATCACAGTGTGAAGGAGACTCACGACAAGGTGGTGAACGAAATCAACGCCGTGGACGGACTGGAGGTGGAGTATTTCCAGATTGTGGATGGCGACAGCCTGCAGGATGTGGCTTCATGGGATGAGAGTGATTATGTGGTAGGTTGCATCACCGTTTACTGCGGCAAGACTCCTATCCGCCTGATTGACCATATCAAGTATAAAGGATAAAATATAGTATTATTATAGTGTTATTATAGTATTATGCAGATTGAAGTATTGAAGAGTAAGCTCCATTGTGTGACTGTGACTGAGGCGAATCTGAACTACATGGGCAGCATCACGATAGATGAGGACTTGATGGACGCAGCTAATCTGATAGCAGGCGAGAAGGTGCAGATTGTGGATAACAACAATGGTGAGCGCCTGGAGACCTATATCATCAAGGGTGAGCGTGGCAGCGGTTGTATCTGCCTGAACGGTGCAGCAGCCCGCAAGGTGCAGGTGGGTGATACCGTCATCATCATCGCCTATGCCCTGATGGACTTTGAGGAGGCAAAGACCTTCAAGCCTACCGTGGTTTTCCCAAAAGAGGGAAACAAGGTATAGGATTCTATTCAATGGAAAATGATAGAAGGTATGGCAGAAGTGAATATCTCGCTTCTGGCACACCTTCTTTTATGTCACGCAGATTTTTATGTTTTAGTCGCCGCAGATTTCGCAGGATGCACGCTTCTTCACCTTGATGGTGCGGAAGTTCATCGTCTTGGCATCGAAGGTGAGCAGTCGGTCGGTGAGCAGTTCGCCTACACCGAGGAAGTACTTCAATGCCTCGGCAGCCTGAATGGTTCCGAGCATACCGGCGATGGCTCCCAGAACGCCTGCCTGGCTACTGGTAGGAACAGTGCCTGCTGGAGGTGGTTCCTTGAAGAAGCAACGGTAACATGCCGTGCCTGGCAGGTGGGTAAAGGTCTGGCCCTGGAATCTCAGGATGCCGCCATGCGAGAATGCCTTGCCCAAGCGCACACAGGCATCATTGATGAGGAACTTCGCAGGGAAGTTGTCTGTGGCATCGATGATGAAATCCCATGGCTTGATGATTTCCTCGGCATTGTCTGAGGCGAGGAAAGTATGATATGTTGTCACCTCCACATCAGGATTGATGGCAATCATCTTCTCCTTGGCGCTTTCCACCTTAGGGGTGTTCAAGTCCTTGGTCTGGTGGATGACCTGGCGTTGCAGGTTGCTGAGGTCAACCACATCGGCATCCACGATACCGATATGTCCCACGCCAGCCGCAGCGAGGTAGAGGGCAACTGGGGAACCCAAGCCTCCGGCACCAATGATGAGCACCTTGGCATTGAGGAGCTTTTCCTGTCCCTCGAGGCCTACATCCTGAAGGAGGATGTGGCGGCTGTATCTTTTTATCTGTTCTTCTGTTAAATCTATCATTTTATTGTACTTTATGTCTTTTGGTAAAAAAAATACTTTGTATAGCAGTTTATGCTCATACAGCAGTATAGAAAAAGGTCGCAAACTATCGTAGCTTGCGACCTTTGATATTCTTTATAAATTCCCGAATCATAAATTCCCGAATCAGGAAGTATAATTCTCAAATTACTCGATAACCACGAGAGCATCCTCTTCGAGTACAGCCTGACCAGGCTTTACGCAGATAGCTGTAACCTTGCCATCCTTCTCAGCCTCGATGTTGTTCTGCATCTTCATAGCCTCGAGAACGACAA
>OGHD01001108.1_pt1 | contig 11737 bp, 10 predicted proteins | sample 1571341 | NCBI WGS metagenome assembly OGHD01 (sample SAMEA2582026, study PRJEB24529) | metagenome | biome: Human gut stool | place: China | collected 2011 | reverse complement strand
AGCTGGCGACGAAGCTCCAGCGCGTTGGTCAGGTTGCCGTTGTGGCAGAGGGCCATGGTGCCCCGGCCATGCCGGACGATCATGGGCTGGGCGTTGGCCCGCACCCGGCTGCCGGCCGTGGCATAGCGGACATGGCCCGTTGCCATGTGGGCCGTGGGGGTGGAAAGACTGCCCAGCACGGCGGGGGTGAACACCTCGTTCACCAGGCCGAGATCACGGTGGCCCTGGATGACGCCGTCATCGTTGACCGCAATGCCGCAGCTCTCCTGCCCGCGGTGCTGCAGCGCATACAGGGCAGAATAGGCGGCAGCGGCCACATCCTCAGTGCCCGCCCGGTCGTAGATGCCAAAAACGCCGCATTCCTCGTGCAGCGGATATGCAAAATCAGACATTGGTTCTCCTTACAACTCTTTCAGTTCGTTCTGCAGCTTTTCTTCCTTGGCTGCGATCTGCTGTGCCATGCTCACCCGCTCGGCCTCCAGTTTCCCGGCCAGTGCATCATCGCTCAAGGCCAGGATCTCGGCGGCCAGCCAGGCGGCGTTCTTGGCCCCGTTCAGGGCCACAGTAGCCACCGGGATGCCGCTGGGCATCTGGACCGTGGCCAGCAGCGCGTCCAGACCGTCCATCGCGCCGCCCTTCATCGGGATACCAATGACAGGCAGGGTGGTGTTGGCGGCAAAGGCACCGGCCAGATGGGCCGCCATGCCCGCCGCGCACAGGATCACACCAAAGCCGTTGGCCCGGGCATTTTTGGCAAAATCCGCGGCCTCGGCAGGGGTGCGGTGGGCCGAAAGGATGTGTGCCTCAAAGGGGATGTCCAGCGCCTTCAGCTGGGCACAGGCCCCCTTTACCACCGGCCAATCACTGTCCGAGCCCATGATCACTGCAACTTTCCGAATCATATCCGAACCTCTCTTTCTCCGTCTGCAAAACAAAAAAAGCTGTGGTACACCTGCACCACGGCCTTTATTTCTGCGTATGCTCTCCCAGCGCTTTGCACAAAGCTGCACGATGCCCCTGAACAGCACGAATGGTGTTCTGTTCTGTGAAGCCCGACAGCATCTTCATCTTTGAAGTTCCCCTTTTGCTCTGCGCTTTTTCAGGCGGCACCCGGCATCCGCCGGGGTACCGTCCCTGTACTACATACAGTTTACGGCAAAAATTCCACTTTGCAAAGGCCCTTGGGGCAATTTCTCCCTTGTGTTCTCCCGTGTCAAAAAACTTTCAAAAGTTTTGTGCAGTTTCGACACCGTATTTCTTTTTAAGTATGACTTTTTTAGAAAATATAATAAAGTAAGTTTTATCTCACTGGGCAGGCCCCGCTCTGTACAGTCTCTCCGTCATTGCGTTGGCAGTAAGGGCGTTTTACCTTAGAAGATGATCTTCGCTGTTGTTGCCCTTGCTGCCCGGATGAGGTCGGCGGGTGCGCAGCACACCTGCGTACCAATGCGGCCGCCGGAGACATAGACCTTTTCCTGGGTCAGCACGCTTTCATCAAACACGGTGATGTACTGCTTTTTCATACCCACCGGGCTGCAGCCGCCCCGCACATAGCCGGTGACCTTATTGATATCGGCCACATGGATCATGGCTACGCTTTTTTCGCCCACGCTGCGGGCAGCGGCCTTCAGGTCAAGCTCTGCCGCCACCGGAATGACGAACACAAAGTAGTTTTTGCTGCTGCCCTGGGTCACCAGCGTCTTATATACGCAGGCCGGGTCCTCCCCCATGCTGGCGGCCACGGTCACACCGTCTACCGCCACGCCCTCCTCGTGGGCATATTCGTGGGCTGTATAGGGCACCTTGGCCCGTTCCAGGATGCGCATGGCATTCGTTTTTGCTTCTTTTCCCATTGATGATCGCTCCTTGTAAACTCCTTGCCCTCTCAGGCTGCTTTTATTCTACCACTTTCTTTCCTAAATTTCAAAATTTCTCTTGACTTCAGTTCCCTGAAGTGTTATCATAGGCCCATGCTTCAGGAAACTGAACTTCACGAAAATAAATCACGGCAATGGAGCCGGTCTCCTGTGCCGTTTGTGTGAGAAGGATAAGGAGACGACCACCATGATCATTGTACTGAAACAGGATGCCCCTGACGCACAGGTCCGCGAGTTCTGCCACGAGCTGCAGGATATGGGGCTGCAGATCAACGACTCCAAGGGCAGCGACACCCATATTCTGGGCCTGATCGGCGACACCAAGGCCATTGCCGAGAGCTGGGTGCTGGCCAACCCCGTGGTCGAGACCTGCCGCCGCGTGTCCGAACCTTATAAAAAGGCCAACCGCAAGTTCCACCCGGATGACAGCGTCATCGACGTGGAAGGCGTGAAGATCGGCGGCGGCAGCTTTGCCGTCATCGCCGGCCCCTGCAGCATTGAGAGCGAGGAGCAGATCACCTACTGCGCACAGCGCGTGAAGGCTGCGGGTGCTTCCCTGCTGCGCGGCGGCGCATTCAAGCCCCGCACCTCGCCCTACTCCTTTCAGGGTATGCGCAGCGAGGGCCTCGACCTGCTCAAGCTGGCACGCCGCGCCACCGGTGCTCCCATCGTGACCGAGATCATGAACACCGAGCACCTGCCCCTGTTCGAGAATGTAGACCTCATTCAGGTGGGTGCCCGCAACATGCAGAACTTTGAGCTGCTCAAGGCCGTTGGCCGTCAGAAGAAGCCGGTGCTGCTCAAGCGCGGCCTTGCCAATACGCTGGAAGAGTTCGTGATGAGCGCCGAGTACATCATGGCCGAGGGCAACGAGAACGTCATCCTCTGCGAGCGCGGCATCCGCACCTTTGAGACCAGCATGCGCAACACCCTCGACCTTGCCGGTGTGGTGATGCTGCACAAGATGACCCACCTGCCCGTTATTGTGGATCCCAGCCATGCCTGCGGCCACGCATGGATGGTGCCGGATCTGGCAAAGGCCGCTGTTGCTGCCGGTGCCGACGGCCTGATGATCGAGGTGCACAACAACCCCGCCAAGGCAAAGTGCGATGGTGCCCAGAGCCTGACCCCCGACCAGTTCGACGAGCTGATGCAGTTCATTGGCAAAGAGGTGGAGTTCTTTGGCAAAAAGCTGAACTGATGATTTGAACTATCCTCTGCGGAATTATTATTTTGTGTTTGCAACGAGGAAGATCCTGCGGGATCTTCCTCGTTGTTTTTTTCACACTGCATCTTCCGGTTCTGCCCCTTTTCCTGTGAAAAAAACAACCCCGGGGCGCTTGCGGTCACCCCGGGGTTGTTACAAGAATGATCTACTTTTTCAGGAGATCAGGCTCTTTTCCTTGGCCTTATCCCAGACAAGGCAGGTTTGGAGCTTGGTCACATAGCGATAGGGGCGGAACTCGTTTTCCTTCACATCGTCCATCAGACCCTGCTCTTCCATCCAGCTGGCAGCCTGCCGCAGATGAAGGTCGGTGTCATCGATGTCGCTGAAGCTCTTCACCGTCTGCGGTTCCGGGCAGCCGGCCTTTTCCCAGATCAGGGTCGCCAGACCGGCGCGGTTGGAGGGCATGGGGACGCCGGGCATATTCAGCACGCGATAGATGCCGGTTCCGGTTTCGTAAATGCTCCACACGGCTGCACCGGTCAGCGCAACAGCCGCAATGCCGGCCACCACATCGCTGCTGCCGCCGCCGCTCGGGTTGTCGATGTCACCATTTCCACCCTGATACAGCGCTTCGACGGTCACGTTGCAGCCGGGCATCTCAAAGTGTGCGGTCGGATCATCGCCCAGATTCAGCTCTCTGCCGTCGGCACGCACGGCGCTCCAGCCGAGGAACTCTGCGCCCTCTGCGCCCTCCGGGAGGTTTGCCGTCACGGTCACGGTGGTGTTTTCCGGCACAACGGTGGCAGTATCCAGCTCCTGCTCCCCGGCACCGAGGTTAGCGGTTGCCTTCGCATTTACAGCGTTGACGATGTTGCCGTTGGCATCTGCCAGATAGCGGTATTCCACGCCATCATCGCCGCGCTTATAGCCGATGATGTAGCCAGAATTCATGCTGAAGAGTTTCAGCTTGTTCTGGTAAGGAGAGCCCTCGTGGTCCGTTGTGATCTGACGGCCCCGCGCAGGGTCATCCACCCGGATCTTTGCCGTACCGACAAAGCTTTTTTTGATGTTGATCTGCTGGTCATTTCCCAGACTAATATCATCAGTATTATCCTCAAAGGTCACAGCCTTCAGGTCGATCTCCGAATCGCCTGCATCGGCCACACGGACACCGGTGACGCTGTTGCGGATGGTGCCGCCGTTCAGCTGCACATCGCCGCTTTCGCCCGAAATGTCAATGGCGATGCCGTTCGGCGCTTCGACCGTGCCGCCATTAAGGCGCAGACCTCCGCGGTTTTTGACAGCAATACCGGCGTCCGTAGTAAAGCTTCCGCCGTTGATCCGTACCTGACCCCAGTTGTTGTCAATGCAGCTGGCACCCTCAGACACAAAGGTTCCGTCTGTTGTGCTGCCCTTGTTAATGGTCAGGTTTGCAGAGTTGTTGACAAAGCAGCTTTTTGTGCCGGTGGTTTTGAAGTCGCCGCCATTGACGTCCACCGTGCCGGTACTGTTAAGGATAACAGGTTCCGCGGAGATTGCGGTAACATCGTTCAACGTCATGTGGCCACCACTAAAAATCCAAAAAACAGCTCTTTCTTCTGCCGGGTTTTTATCATGTATATACGTACCCCCGTTAATAATCACCCTTCCAGAACCTGAAGCTGTCAGACAGTAAGCATTCGATTCCATTTCTGCATCATTTACCGTAAGTGTACCTGCAGGAACCATGCCTACATTAAAGGTTCTCGATGTGTATTTACCTTTTTCAATTGTCACCTGTGCTGACGGAGATGCTACCATTATGAAGTGTTTTCCATACGTTGCACAGTCAACTTCATAATCGGCTTCACTCTTAATATTTACGATTCCTGCATTTTCCACATCGATAAAAGGATCAGAATCTTTGAATGTAACATTACCTTTAATGGCAATATTCACCGGCTGTGTCGTATTGATCACGATTTTACCAGTATAAGTAGTCCCCGCCTGGATCTCGTAATTGCCGCCTGCGGTGATGTTCTTGCCTGTAGTCGGGATCGTTTCGGCTGCGGTATCTTCCTGCGCAGTTACGCCATTTTCAGGCGTACCCCCCCAGAGCAAGTGCATTGACCGGAAGGACAGATGTCATCATGCATGCCGCAAGCACTGCACTGATGAACCGCATCTTCTGTTTTTTCATCCTCAAAACCTCTGCTTTCTGTTAAATTTCTGAGACTTATATCTCGTATTTTTAGTATAGCACCTCTATTTTCTGCATACAATCTTCACCTGCACTGAAATTTGCCTTGTAATTTCTTCTAATTTTTGTTGCCTTTGCTCGAAATTCTCTGAAACTTTTCCCGGTAGTACCGGCCCCCCCGGCATTCCATTTTTTGCGTATTTGTGTTATACTATAGTGTATTTGCAATCCACCCTGAAATGAGGTTTTTTTATGAAAGCACATATCGCACGCAACCAGAACGCCGGTGTCCCGCTGGTTCTGGGCTGGAACCTTTCCCCCGCCGACCGCGGCAAGCTGGAAGGCATGGCTCCTGCTTTTGGCATGAAGCTGCTGCTCGTCTCCCCTGCCGATGCGGGCAAGACCGTGGCACAGCTGCTGGGCGAGGTGGAGACCAAGGCCGCCCGCACGCTGGTGCTGGAGCCGGGTGCCTACCCGCCGGCAGTGGTTCTGGCCAACTTCAAGGAGAAGGATGTGGACACCCTGCTGGATCTGATGAAGCAGGCACAGGTCACCATTCCGCTCAAGGCCGTTGTGACTCCCTCCAACCGCAGCTGGGTGTTCGGCGATCTGCTGGCCCACCTGCAGGAGGAGCACGCCGCCTTTACCGCCGCAAAGGAGAACCACACCGTATGAAGACCCGCGCAAAACGTTTCGTCAGCGCCCTGCTGGCCGGGGTGCTCTGCCTGAGCCTGCTGGCAGGCTGTGCCTCCAAAAAGAAAGAGCTTACCCGCTATTCCACCGTTTTTTATGATGTGTTCGATACCGTAACGCAGGTGATCGCCTACTGCGAGAGCGAGGAAGAATTCAACACCCAGATGGATGCCCTGCACGCAGACCTTATTACCTATAACCAGCTGTATGATATCTACAACGATTACCCCGGCGTGACCAACGTCAAGACCATCAACGACAATGCCGGCAGCGCTCCGGTGGAGGTGGACGACCGCATCCTCTCCATGCTGGAGCTGGCCGACCAGATGTACCAGACCACCAACGGCAAGCTGAACATTGCCATGGGCAGCGTGCTGAATATCTGGCACAATTACCGCGAAGCTGCCGAAGCCGCCGAGACGGATGCCGACAACAAGCTGCCCACCATGGAAGAGCTGGAAGCAGCCGCCCAGCACTGTGATATCAACAACGTGATCATCGACGCGGATGCCAAGACCGTTTATCTGGCCGACCCGGAAATGCTGCTGGATGTGGGCAGCGTGGGCAAGGGCTACGCCGTGGAAATGGTGTGTCAGGCTGCCGAGGCCCGCGGCCTGACCAGCGCTCTGGTGAGCGTGGGCGGCAACCTGCGCGCCATTGGTGTAAAACCGGACGGCAGCCAGTGGACCGGCGGCGTGGAAAACCCATGGAGCTCTTCGGATGTATACACCTCGGATTCCATGCTGGACGGTGCCATCAACATGAGCGATATGGCCCTTGTGACCAGCGGCGACTACCAGCGCTACTACGTGGTGGACGGCAAGCGCTACCACCACCTGATCGACCCGGACACCCTGTTCCCCGCCGCCTACTTTAACGGCGTGACCGTGCTGTGCAGCGACTCCGGCCTTGCCGACTGCCTGACCACCGGCCTGTTCTGCCAGCCGCTGGAGGACGGGATGAAGATCGTGGAAAGTCTGGACGGCGTGGAAGCCATGTGGTGCACACCGGATCAGCAGGTCATCACCTCTTCCGGCTGGGATTCCCATTTGAAAAAGTAACCCTTAAAACGGCAAAAGGCCGACGCAGTGCTGCGTCGGCCTTTTGCTGTTTTATCAGATGGTGAACTGCACCACACAGAATGCCGCGTAGATGCACAGCAGCGCAATGCCCTGCGGGCGGCTCAGTTTGCCCTTGAAGAGAGCGGGCAGGGTGAGCAGCAGCATCACGGCGAACATGACCGGGAACTCCAGCACCAGCGATGCATTGTGGCCGAAGAGCAGGGAGTTCTGCGGGATGGTAAAGGGTGCCACCGTGGCGGAAACACCGCTCACCAGCACCAGATTGAACACGTTTGCACCAATGACATTGCCCAGCGAAAGTGCACCGTGGCCCTTTGCCAGCGAGGTGATGGCCGTGACCAGCTCCGGCAGCGAGGTGCCCAGTGCCACGAAGGTGAGCGCGATCACCGACTCCGGCACGCCCAGTGCCTGTGCGATCAGGGTACCGTTATCCACCAGCAGGTTGGCACCCACGGCAATGAGCACAGCGCCCACGGCCAGCAGGCCCAGCTCCTTGGCAAAGGATGCATTTTCTTCCGGTTCTTCCTCTTCTTCCGGGGCGGGGGCGTTCTTCATGGCCATCACGTTGCAGATGATATACGCTGCGAACATGGCCAGAAGGATCAGGCCCACCGGGCGGGAGAAGTAGCCGGTGGTGTAGGCCACACCGGCATAGAAGGCCGCTGCCACAAAGAAAAACAGCACCGGCGTGCGCAGGCTCTTGGGGTCTACCTTGCCCGGCTTCACCGCAATGGTGAGGGCCGCAATGAGCGATGCATTGCAGATGATCGAACCGATGGCGTTGCCGTAGGCGATCTCGCCGTGGCCGGTAAAGGCCGAGGTGGTGGAGACCATCACCTCCGGCAGGGTGGTGCCGATGGACACCACGGTGGCACCGATGAGCAGCTCCGGCACATGGAAGCGGCGGGCAATGCCCGTGGCACCATCCACGAACCAGTCACCGCCCTTGATGAGGCACAGCAGGCCCACGATGAACAGCAAAACAGGAATGAGCATAGTTTTCTCCTTTTGTTTTTGGCAGAGCAGCAATAAAAAAGAGACCTTTATTACATCCTGCCCAGAAACGGGAAAGTGTAATAAAAGTCTCAAGCTTCCGGTGACACAGCGGGCATTTCTGCCGGGATGTCGCTGCGCCACAGCGCACCGTTTTTGCAAAACGAGCGCCCTTTACTCCCTTTTATCCGAAAAATATTATACCGGTTTTTGCACCAAAGTGCAAGAGGAGCGTTGAAATTTCATCCGGCCTTGATCACTTTCTTCGCGTTGGGATAAATACGCTCCATGCGGGCATCGTCAAAATGCGCATCCAGCAGCATATCGATGCTGCTTTTGGGCGCTTCACCGCTGGTGCGGGCATCGTAGCGGGCAAGGGCCAGCGCACTGGTGAGCATGTTCACCGCCATGAATACGGCCAGCAGGACGGTCATCCATGGGCGGACGCGGCTGCGCACCTTCTCCATGCCTCTGAGCACCAGCGGATAGCCGTAGCGCATCCATATCACCGCCGCAATGCCCCAGAAAAAGCAGTACAGCAGGTTGATGCGCCCGCCCAGATTGAACTTGAACTTGCTGTAGTCCCAGAACACGGTGCCGAACAGCAGCTCGGTGACGGCGCTGCACACGTATTCGTACACACCGCCCATGACGGTGCCGAAGGCGAACAGATAGCGGTCGCTCCGGTCCTTTTCCTGACGCAGCAGCACCGTTGCCAGCACCAGCGCCAGACCCCACACCACGCTGAACGGCCCCCAGACCAGACTGGAGCGGCTCATCCAGACCCCGGCGGTCACGCGGCAGAACACCGTCTCCACCATGTCGCCCAGAAACGCGCCGATCACGAACAGCCACAGCAGGTCGGACACGCTGAGAAAGTTCTTTTCCCCCTTCCGGAGCGCAGTCTGCTCCTGCCGGGCCGCAGCCGGGTAAGCATACTGGATGCGTTTTTCAATGTAAAGCGCGATCCTGCGGCGCAGCGTATCCGACCGCTCCCCCAGTCTCTGGTTGAGCTGCTCCAGCATCGGGTGCCGGGCCGCATACTGCTGCACCAGCACCGCCGAACCGATCTGGTCCAGTACCGCCACCGTCAGCGAGACCCATACTGCCGGGCGCAGCAGCCAGACAGGGATATGCGCGCACAGCTGCAGCAACACATTATTGCCCCACAGCACACTTGCCGTGCCCAGCGCACCCCACAGCAGCGAATACTGCAGGCACACATAGCCGTTCAGATTGAATTTTTTTCCGGAATAGTCCCACCACTTGCGGCGGTGCAGGCGTTCCAGCAGCTTGGCGGTGATCCATTCCATCACCGTTGCCGCCATCATACAGGCAAAGAACAGGTAGACCGGCTCGGTGCGCAGGTCGCTGAAACTCACGGCCAGCAGCACGCCGGTGGTACCGTAGATAAAGCAGAACGGGCCTGCCGCCGCACCGCGGTTGGCAAATCTTCCGCCCCGGATGGTCGCGACTACCGTCTCAGCCACCCAGCCCAAAAAGGAATATACTAGATAAATAACACCCAGAGTATAGAAGTTCAGCGTCATAAGGTTCCTTTCGCTTCCAGTTTTTTCTTACTGCATTGATTGTACCTGTTTTGGGCGCTGTGTACAAGAGCCGTGCAGAAATTTTGTCACTCTGCGACGCGGCAGGCTCTCCGGGCATCTCTGAAAAGACGAAGATCCAGCCTGTTGCTTTGTTTTCAGATACATCTTAGAAAAAGGCCCTGCCATCCCGAAGGACAGCAGGGTCCAAAATTACAGCTTGAATTTACAGAACGGAATCACAGCTGGCTCTTATACAGTTCCACGATCTCTTCCACGCTGGTGTCGCGGGGATTGCCGGGACGGCAGGCGTCTGCAAATGCGGACTCGGCGAGGAACTGGATATCCTCTTCCTTCAGGATGCCGTGCAGATTTGCGGGGATGCCCACGTCTGCGCTCAGCTGCTTGACGGCGGCGATGGTGGCGTCAGCGGCTTCCACATCGTTCATCTCATCGATGCCCACAACGCCCATGGCCTTGCCCACGGCGCGGTAGCGCTCACCGGCGACGCTCTTGTTGTACTCCAGACCCACCGGCAGCAGGATGGCGCAGGCCACACCGTGGGGGGTGTCATACAGGGCAGACAGGCCGTGTGCCATGGAGTGGACAATGCCCAGACCCACGTTGGAGAAGCCCATACCGGCGATGTACTGGCCCAGAGCCATGCCCTCGCGGCCCTCCGGGGTGTTCTGCACAGCGCCGCGCAGGCTCTGGCTGATGAGCTTGATGGCTTCCAGATGGAACATATCGGAGATGACGCAGTGGCCCTTGGTGATGTAGCCCTCGATGGCGTGGGTCAGCGCATCCATACCGGTGGCGGCGGTCAGACCCTTGGGCATGGAGGACATCATATCGGGGTCAACCACAGCGATCTCGGGGATATCGTTGGTATCCACGCAGACGAACTTGCGCTTTTTCTCCACATCGGTGATGACGTAGTTGATGGTGACCTCGGCAGCAGTACCGGCGGTGGTGGGCACTGCGATGGTGAACACCGCGTGCTTCTTGGTGGGGGCAACGCCTTCCAGAGAGCGGACATCCGCAAACTCGGGGTTATTGATGATGATGCCGATGGCCTTTGCGGTATCCATGGAGGAGCCGCCGCCGATGGTCACGATGCAGTCAGCCTCGGCGGCCTTGAAAGCGGCCACGCCGTCCTGCACATTGGCGATGGTGGGGTTGGGCTTGATCTCGCTGTAGACGGTGTAGGCGAAGCCTGCAGCGTCCAGCAGGTCGGTGACCTTCTTGGTGACGCCGAACTTGAGAAGGTCGGGGTCAGAGCAGACGAAAGCCTTCTTGTAGCCGCGGGCGGTCAGCTCGGGAACGATGTTCTCGATTGCGCCGTGGCCGTGGTAGGAAATGGTGTTCAAAACGATACGACTTGCCATAAAAATCTCTCCTTTTTACTGAAAACGAACAAATTTTGCGCTTATCTTTAGTATACGGGAAGCAGCACAGGAAAGATATAGGCAAAAGTAACAGATATTTTGTTGAAATTCCGTCAAATTGACCGGGGAAATTCCCGCCGAAGATCTGCTTCAGTTCCGCTGTGGTATGCAGGTAGATATATTCCGCTGTATCCGGCAGGGAATAGGCTTCCAGGTAGATCTCACGCAGGTTTTCGTTCAACTCGGTCAGCGTAAGCTGGATCGCCGTTTCCACTGCATAGGCGTAAACCGGCGTTGGAATAGTTTCCCCTTTGCTTGCTCTGTAAGCAGGCGATGTTTTCTTCGTCATGCTGCGTACTCCTGCGGTTTTTGATAGCTCTTAAGTACCCCGATTTGACCCCAAAAATGTACCCAAAGGGCATTTTTGCATAAAAAAGCCCCTAACCACTGTAGTACAGCGATTAGGGGCTTGCTATGATTTATAGAACGACCTTAACTGTCAGGTCTTTCCATTGCTTCGGCCAAAGCACGCAGCCACGCGAATTTCGATAAGAACGAGCCTTATCGCAATCCGCATTTAATGTAAAAATCTACGTGACTTATGCGCGGGGATTTTTGATGGCAGCCTGCTTATTGGGTCGTCATCATAGGTATGTACCCAAAAGCGCGTACTGTTTGCATCCTCAAGTATCCTATTGACGGCCCCATCCCCTTTCTTCGCTTTTGTTTTTCCCGGCATGATTTTTTCCGCCGAAATCGAATGGTAATTGTACGTTCCGCGCACATTGCATTGAACAGTGCATGACTTTT
>OGHD01001106.1_pt1 | contig 11745 bp, 11 predicted proteins | sample 1571341 | NCBI WGS metagenome assembly OGHD01 (sample SAMEA2582026, study PRJEB24529) | metagenome | biome: Human gut stool | place: China | collected 2011 | reverse complement strand
AACGTGAGAAACCGTGAATGGCGGATTCTGAATGTTGTATCTTTGCATTGTGATTCAGAAAGAACCACGGGCAATGCGCAGCGCCGATTAACTTTAATAATTTAACCATTTAAACGTTATGATCAGAATTGTCTTATACCAGAACACGAACCAGAAGATTGCCGAAGCTTACGGCAAATGGTTTCCACGAGTAGTATCCGATGAGACCATCGGACTCGAAGAGCTCGCCGCTCACATGGCTAGCCACAACACCCCTTACAGCAAGGGTGCCATCCTCGGTATGCTGACCGATGCAGCAGCCTGCACCAAGGAGTTGCTCCTCTTGGGTAAAAATGTAAAATTTGCCGACATCGCCATTTTCTCCCTCGGTCTGAAGGTGAAGGGCGGTGCACCTACCAAGGAGAACTACAACGTGGCAAAGTACATCCTGGGATTGAAGTTGAGAGCCAGAGCCACTGGCGAGCTCAAGACCGAGAATCTTGACACCTCTATCAAGCTCATCAATCTGGCAGCTCCTGCAACGGGCAATCCGGGGAATTCGGAGAATCCGGATGATACCGGCAAGGACAAACCATCAGGTGGTGGCAGCCAGACCACAGGTGGTGGTGGCAGCCTGACTGGTGGCAGCGGAACCACGGATAGCGGTTCTACAGATGAAGGCGGCGGCGACAACGTAAATTTTTAGCCGATAATCGTATCATCCGATAGAAGGAAGCCGTATGGTGTCAGGGGCATTCCGAGAGCATCAAGAGGCAGGAATTATCTGCAACAATCATCAAAAGCAAGCTCTGCACGGGTGCCTGGGTTATATAGCTTCCTTCTTAGGATATTTCCCTAGTTATGAACAGTTCAGTAGAATCAAGTTTTAGTAAATCATCAGCCTATGAGAAAAGAAACCATCAAGAAGATCATCAATCTTATCATCACGGTACTTACAGCCATCGCCTCTGCCGTCTGTGTGCAGAGCTGCAAGGGATAGTAAGTTAACATTTAACACTTAACATTTAACATTAAAAATCAAACACTAAGCGCAATGAGAAAGATCAATTTAATCGTCATCCACTGCAGTGCCACCCGAGTTACCCAGGACTTCACGGTAGGCGAATTGGAGGCGTGTCATTTAGCCCGTGGTTTCCGTGACATCGGTTATCACTATTACATCACGAAGGACGGAGTGATTTATCCGTGCCGTCCGGAGTCGGAGCCTGGCGCTCATGCCCGTCATTACAACGCCCACAGCATCGGCATCTGTTACGAGGGTGGTCTGGATGCCGAAGCCCGTCCTGCCGACACCCGCACGCCAGCGCAGAAGGCAGCGATGCGAGAGCTTCTGAAGAGTCTCTGTACCGACTATCCTGAAGCCGAGATTCTGGGTCATAGAGATCTCCCTGGTGTTCACAAGGAGTGTCCATCTTTCAATGTCAAGAAGTGGCTCACCTCCATCCATTTCCACATATAATTCTCCATACTCTTCTCATACTTTCATTTCCACTCCCCAATCTTATGTCCCGCATAAGATTGGGGCTTTTTGATAAAATCTGTGTTTTCCTTGGGATAGAAAAAGCTTAGCTTTTTAAGGTATAAATCCCAGCAAGTTCTTTGATATATTTCTGTTCATCCTCATCATCAGGTCTATCAACAGGAATACGCGCGACATAACTCGTAAAACGCATCATCATCTGTTCGATAAAAGGATGCTTCATTTGACCTATTGGTTCTAATGAGTTCAGCTGTTCCAAATCCAACGACCTGATATGCTGAAAATCAACAACGACACAATCCATATCTAAAACAGGCCGAGGATCAAAAAAGAAATGCCTACAGATATTCTTATTGTGTATATAATCTTTTAAGAATCTAGTCAAAGCATCCCATTGTTTCCTTTTTAGTAGACCATCCGTTGAATCTTTCACAAGACTTTGGAATTCCTTCGACGCTCCAAGAACCTCGGCAGCTGGCTCAAGTGCTGCCACCATCAAGAATCCGCTATGGTCATGTTCCAAGTCACAAGAGGGTGTGTCATAAGTCTGTGACGCACCCTTTTTTTGTGTGTTTCTGTATATTCTAGTTGAATCGTAGTGTAAGTATCCGCTCAACTCCGTATTGCAAATCTCAAAATAATGTTGTACCTTTGCACGGCGGCATCATTTTTCCTAATTTTGAGACAAGAATACGAAGTTTAGCCCTCCATCAGCACAAGCTAATGGAGGTTATACCTTAATTTGACTAAATATTAAATTCATTTTTATTGTTCCTCATCTTCCCAGAACTCAGGAAGAAGAGTATAATACTTATTCTCAGGCGTAGAATCTATGTGCTTCAACACATAACAAAGCCAACGCTCAGGATTTTTATCTAGCACCTTACATGCTCCAAACAAGGAGTACATCATTGCTGCACGCTTACAAGCATCCAAGTCACGGCAGAACAAATATGCTTTCTTACCCATCACCATGTCACGGATCAGGCGTTCGGTATCATTATTGTCCAAAGGCATGTCGGGGATGTCTATATAATTGGTCAACTCTGTATAGTTGCGCAACATATAGTTCAATGCCTGGTATATATTGCTGTCTTTTGGCACATCTAAGATGGCACTTGCAGCCCATAGCTTGAAGTCCTCCCATAGTGGCTCAGCATAGTCCTTTCTGAACTGTGCCTTCTTCTCGCCTTCAAGTTTCTTCTCCTTTATCATTTCCTCAATCAGGTTAATGTTCTGGTAGAAGAGAATACCTATCTTTGCAAGATTAGGATTTTCCTTCAAGGCTCGTTCCATTGGTCTTCGAGCATGAACGACACAACGACACAATATGCGACCATTTATCTTCTTCAGCCAATCATAGCCAGAGTAACCATCACATATCAGCGCCACACCTTTCCAATCTTTGAGGTTGTCCATGATGTCAGCAGTACCCCTACCATGCTTGTTTTTCGTATTAACCATGAAGATTGGGATGCCTGTCGCCACAGAACGATATTGAATCAAGTAATGACTTACCGTCTTATGCTTCTCGCAGTCCAATATCGGGAATGGAGAGCCATCAGCACCAAGCAGCAAACTGGACATTACCCGATCCTTCTGCAGATTGTAGAGAGGTTCTATCTTGTCGCATACCCCTTGATGCCAGTCATCGACTGTTGAAGGAGCGAGTATCAAGCCATCCTGTTTCATCTTCTTTATCTGCCGGTTAAACGGCTGATGAAGAACATACTTATTACACTCTAACTGTGCCAACAACTCTGCCGAAGCATAACTCTTCCAAAATACGTCCTCATAGCAAGGAGACTGCAAAAGCTGCTGCATCGGATCATCCTTGCGACGAACAACGGGACGACGATATGGCTGAACAAAGTAACGAACTTTGGCTGGCACGATAAACTCCTGCACCTTGCCTTGGTAAACGATTACATATTCATCCTCATGTCCTATATAGCCTTCAGGCCAAAGTACCTTTTCCTCCAAACGAGGCATATCCTCTGGTATAGGATTTCGCCCATGCCCCTTCTGTTCCTTCTGGCTATTCAAAAGTTTCTTTATAGCCTTGCGCTTGCGATACTCCTCACAGAATTCACGACACTCCTGGTAACGTTTCTTTTCCTCATCAGTGAACTCAACCGATGCCAACACCTTATCATAGATGGTATCACGTTCTTCCTTACTAAAGACTACCCGCTCACGCTTTTGAGTAAATATCATTCTCACAAGAGAGGCTATCTGCTCGGTCTTAGACTTGCTTTTAGCTTCAACCTTGGCCAGTTTATCCTTGATTTCATCCGTCAAAGACTCATGCGCTTCCTTTGCTGCAAGCTGATACTTCTGCAACAGTTCCTGACCTTTGGAAGAATCCTTGTCACCAAGGGCGATGAACGCCTGCATGAACATGTCAAACATATCAGCCAAACGATTCAGCGCAGTTTTCTCAAAACGAGTTTTAGCTGCAAACATCTGTTGGCGAACCTGTTCACTTATATTTTGGGCGATGGTCTCCGCTTTCTTGTCTACCTCAGACTCACGCTTATCCAAAGCCTTATTACGTTCCTCCAATTCCTTGGTCTTATCTGCTAATTGAGCTTCCAACTCTTTCCTGATACGTTCTTCTGCTTCAGCAACACGGCGAGCCACCTCCTCGTCAATCAAGTCTTGACGAGTGATGCGCTCCACCTGCAGGTCATGCTCAGCATGCGCTGCCCGATCATTGGCATCGGACAACTGGCCTACGGCATTGGCATATTTCTCTGCCAAAGACGCACTTTTCCCTGTATTTTGTTGCTGTTCAAACATATCGTTTACCTTATTGTTTACCATACATTTTTCCTCGCATGTCGACTGGCTCCATGCACAAGTAGTACTTCAGGTCATCCGTCAACTGACAAACTCTAGCCATAAGCCTACACCGTTATACTAATGTAGGCTCGAAGCTGTTCGATACTGATGTCAGCAGGGAGAATTAGTGTCACACCATTGGGATAGCTTAATTTTAAATAAGGATTGCGACGGTTGCGAGCATTTGCAGACTCACGCATCTCCTTCGCCTCATTGTCACCGATTACAACCTCGGCGAACTTTGGCTTGCCGTTTAATTGTTTCTTGCCTTGTACCATAATTTGAAAAATTTAAAATCATGGTGCAAAGGTACAAAACTTTATCTAGGCGCACAATACGGCTTTCACCGAATACTTACCGCACATTTATATTTATACAGCCTATTGCATCACTCTTGACTTAGGCTACATTTATATGCTTTTTTTTATCAGCCTTTGTTTTATCCAAAATTCCTTCTAAATCAGCTTCACCTAAATGTTCACGCCCACCCTTGCCAAAAACCTCATAATGATTTTTATGAAACATATCCTTATACCAATAGTGACCAGTTTTTAATTCCTTATATACAGATGCTCCTTGAACAGGATCTATGCCTTTACATTTTTCAAAACGCGTTTCATCATCAAGAGCAAAAGTAAACACGCCCTTGCTTGAAAGAAAATCAAACAAATTATTACCAACATTAAAGCATGGTACTTTTATAAACCCTTTAGGATAATCCTTTTTATGTCTTGCATCTTGAAAAAAAACAAGCTGATCATTTGTATGAGCAACATCATCAACACATACAAAGCTGGAATTGTCCAACACACAACGAGATACAAGATGCTTTTTTCCATCATAGCACCCAGTTACCTTCTTTTCCACTATATCCCAGGAAAAACAAGACAATTCATTATCTATATTTTTATGGTTTATATAACCTTTATCCTTAATGCTACGTATATAAGGGTCCGATGATATTGCGTCATCATCAAACCATAATTTAACGTTTTTACTTCTGACATGCCGTAGCTCGTTCAAAATGGGCTTTGTTACTTCGTTAATTACACAAAAATAAACATTTACCATAGTTACTTATTATGAATTTAACTTATAAAGATCCTCTTCCAATCTATCAAAAAAGCCTTTTGGTTGATAATCCAACAAGCCTTCATCATTGATTGCTATCTCTTCGACATTTGAGGCGTGCCTATCTTTGCCATGAAGATAATACATACAAACACAAGATTTATTTAATCCTTTTTGGGGATTCTTGGCATATTCCTTACATGCTAATTGTACACCATTAATGATATGATCGCTATGCGTTTCGACTATAACCTGCACACCATTTCTCGCTACTTTAGCTATCAATCTTGCCATTTCCGCTTGACCGTCTGGATGCAAATGAGCCTCAGGATTCTCCAAAATAACTAATGCGCCTTTATGGGCAGACAACAATGCCACTATAACTGGAAGAGTATATGAAATTCCGAATCCTACATTTTCCGCACGCAAACCACGTATTGGCTTCGTTTGGTCATCTTCTCCATCAAAACCATATATGATATTGAAAGAATTATTATCCTTACCAGATTCAACCTCTATAGTAACATTAGGACTAATCTTTTGCTCCCAATAAATTGCTTGCTGCAACAAAGATAAATCTTCACATTCCTCGTCATAATAGTTATAGACATCATCCTTTCCATATTTATCCAAAAAATGAGCCACCAACTCCCCCTGCCCTTCATTTAGAGATATTTGTCGCTGACTTTCAACTGCATAACTTTCTTTTGAAAAAATACTGTTACCACCCCACCTAAGAGCACTAACGTATTGGAAGTCATTATTGAACAAGGACATTTTCTGCAACAATTCCAGATTCATTGCATTCTCATTATATTCATATTTTTTTATGAACGAATCCAACAACCCATCACCTGCATCAAATACAAAATTGAAAGATTGTTGATTGTCCGAATCAATCCGAAAACTTATCTTTGAATCATCTGCAAGTGCATATAGAGCATCATGGGCTATACCAATAGAGCATAAAGGTGAATTTAAATCTAAACCATTAGAAAGTCTACTCTTCAAAAAAGTTTGTCGAAGCAGCAATAATGATTGTATCAAACTCGTCTTTCCGCATCCATTCACTCCTGTCAAGACTGTTAAAAGACCCAACTTTACATTGGTATCTTTATGTGATTTGAAATTTTTAATTCTAAGTTGACTAATCATAATTTCATTTATAACAAATACATTCGTTTAAAATACGATGAAAAACACCGAATCTTCTTTTTACATTATCTCGTTGACCGGTACCACCAGAAAAAGATCCATTATAGGATTTATTCTGTGCCATTTCATCCATCAATCGCTCTTTAAATGCATCCTTGTTTTTTTTAAGCACAGCATACTTTTCATCACTTAAAATTGCAAAATAATAAGCTATTACTTCAAAATACGCCTTATTGATCGGTCGTTTTTTTTCTGAAATATTTTCTCGTTTACGGAAAGCATCATCAGCGAAGATTTCACTAGCACGTAACATAGATTTATGAAAATCCTGCTTCATTCTTTCTATCAAATTCATGGTAATCGCACCTGTCTTAATTTTTTCCAAGCATGTATTCATAAAATTATCCAAATCAGGCACATAATTTTCATATCCCTGAAGATAAAATGCCATAAAACGAGTTACAAAGTCTTGATCTTGCATTCTCTTTTGCGGTATTTTATTCCCTGTTGCTCTTTTAAAAGCTTCATCATTTGCCATTTCCTTCACTGTATCAATTGCAACTCCTTGGAACACAGCATTTCTAATCTCTTGAGGTTTCAGCTCCATTCCACCGGTGTTAAGTCGCTTAAATAAGATATACTTCACTTTATCTGGCACACCTTTACCCAACAAATTGACCGTTATGGGCAACATTCTTAAATCACGCCTCAAGTCAAAGGGAAGTTCACTAAACTTTTTACCATTGAAATCTAGGAATTCCAAATCACAAAGACTAAAATTTTGCAATACGCAATAATTACGTATCGCACAACATCTTTGTAATCCATCTATCACTTTCCAGCATTTCTTATTAACTTCCTCAAAATAAAAAGCAGGCAATCTAAGACCTAGCAGAGCTGACTCAATAAGTCGGCTTTGCTTTCCTAGTGACCAAAGATCTTCCAGCCTTTGATATTCTGTTTTAAAGTCTATCCAACCATACTCTATCCTGTCTATCAAATCCCCAAGATTCATTGGTGGATTAGCCAAGTCTATATCATTAGGTGAGAAAGGTTGAGTTATTATTTCATTTGCAGAAGTATCTTCTTGATCTATTAAGAAGTCTTCTGTTTCATTTCTGTCTTCTTCCATTTTTTATTTTTTAATCTAGTATTCTGGCACTACGATTGCACAATCAACCAGTAATTGTATTATATTATTTTGCAAAACTACAATAATATTTTGAAAATACCAAAAGAAAAATAAAAAAAATAATATTTCCAATCATAATTCTCTAAGAACACCTACTAAACAGCAAGAGTATATCACATATAGAAAAGGTAACAGCAGGCGTTCCGCAATCATCCTCCTTCCGATAGCCTTACTATGTAAGTTCTTCCGAAGAAAGTAATCCTACTTTTTTCGGAAAGGATCCTTGTATATTCCCAAGAGCTGCTTACCGAAGTAATAGAAGAACTGCATATCATCCACGAAATAACGCTTGAAGAGGCGCTTTGGCTCCTTCATGCAACGATACAGCCACTCCATACCGATTTTCTGCCAAATCTTAGGCGCACGTTTCAATGTTCCAGCTTCGAAGTCGATGGTAGCACCCAGAGCCATGAATACCTTTACTCCAGGCATTTTATCACGATACTTCATAATCCACTTCTCCTGCTTAGGCGCACCCACACCAACAAGCAGCACATTCGCACCACTCTCGTTCACAATGCGAACCAGCTTCTCGCATTCATCCTCATGCTTCTCGAAGCCAAAGGAAGGAGAATGAGCACCAACCACCATCTGGCGACCTACCTTTTAATACGTTCCATAGCCTTGGCAGCAATACCCTCCTTGGCACCAAGCAAGAAAATCTTGCAGTCTGCATCATCCTTATGATACATATAATAAGAGGTGAAGAAGCTGGAACCCGGAATCGCTTCCTTGATTGGAGTCTTCAACAACTTACCGAACAGGTAGAGGATCTTACTGTCACACACCACCCATTCCGACTTCTGATACACATCATAAAACTCCTTGTCCTTCTGAAGCTTAATCAGATGGTCAAGATTAGGAGTCACAAGAACACCCTCCTTCAGGTTCTCCAAGAGTTCCTGACGAGTAATATTCTGAATATCTATATTTAATACTTTTACAGTTTCCATTTTACGATTATTGTTTGTAACAAAGATGATATTTACGGCAATCAACTATTGTAAAATTTATCTAAGCTAAGAATTTCTATTTTCTCATTCTGCAAAATATCTTTAAGTCTATCTTTATCAACAAATTCATAAAAATCCTGCAAGTCTATAGGTATATCGTCTTCCAAAAATCTAAAAAATGAATCTAAAGAAAAAACATCATTATCAGAAACTGCTCTTACAAAATTTGAACAAATAGTTTCTGCGCACCTTAAAGGAATATTATTATCTTGTTCTATCAAAGAACAAAGATAGGAACAAAATTGGCTACCAGGAAGAATCAGCAGACCAAATTTAGATTTAATATAATGACTTTCAATCGATTCTGCGAAATTATTATTTGACAGATTCTTTGCAACAAAGACTTTTCTTATTGCATTCTCGTAATAATAATCATCTAAATCAATTTTATACCAACGCTCACATTTTAAACTCCATCTATATTCTATCTTTCTATTAATATTATCTATATTGATAGCACTTATCTCATATTTATCGGTAAACAAATCATATGTATAATGAGTACTATCAATGACAGATAAAACATTTTTTCCTTGTAAACCATATCTAGAATCCAAGTTGTCTAATATATTCAATGCTGTAACTTGACAATTTGTGAGTTCTTGCGAAAGATGCATTGCAGAATTAAAGGCATAACTATCAATGGTCCAAACTTCATCACCCAATTCTTTTAGTGACAAATGATAATATTTATTATCTTTGTCTACTAAAAAGCATTTCATTTCAGCAAGGCAAGAATTAAATAGTTTATAATCCTCAAAAGATTCAATATCTCTGTTAGATAAAGCTAAAAACGAATCAATATATTTATCTGACATTTTTACAGCCCAAGGTAGAGAATATTCTTTCTCTAGAGCATAAACTTTTTCAGAAATTAAACTAAGATAAAAGGTATAGATGAACTTGTTCAATTTATCCAGTTCTAAACTTTCCTCTAACTGATCCCTTGCTACATTTGTATTCGGAGCATTTATACCTGTGCAATTTACTAATGCCAGATACATTCTTGAAACAAAACCTGGCGTTGTTGTAGAAACCATAATACCCTCAATACAGGTACCTAAAGGAAGGAAAATATCAGAATGTCCTCTACCCTCTAATGTAAACAGCGACCATTCACCTAGATATTCATTTTTCTTTTCCACACAACAAATAGTATAGCCGTTATATTTTTTCTGACGCAAGCGGAAAACCTGATCATCAATTTTCAAACCTACACTATTCATATATTGCCTCAATGCATCTTCTTCTGAGTTATAGCCAATTATGGAACTTACTCCATCTTCAATATATTCAACATTACATTGAGGTACTACAATCCATTTTTTTAAGCTATAAAGAACATTTGAAAAATCCACATCTTCATGAACTTTTAAAATAAAAGTAGTACCATGCTTTCCTTCCAAGATTTCATCAGTATCAGCATCATTTCTTAAAATATAATCATTACTTACTTCTGATATTCTTAATTTATAAGCCTTTTCATTTCCTTTCCACAATGAGTACATTTCAATTTGATCGCTAATCATAAAACATGTAAGCAATCCTATACCAAAACGGCTAATAGAATGAAAACCCGGATTTTCCTTTTTAAAACTTTCAGACTGATATCTAGAAACGCCAACTTTCACCAAATAATTCAAAATAATATCATCAGTCATACCAGTTCCATTATCTTGAACTTTCAAATATTTATTATTAGAATCCTAAGTTATTTTTACTTTAGGTTCATAAACAGTAGAACCCTCCTTAATGCTGGTATTCATTAAACGACAAGCATCTATAGAATTTTGGGTTAGCTCTCTTAATACTACATTTGGGTTATTATACAATGTATGTCCAACCAATAGTTGCAAAATGTTCTTTTTATCTAATTCAAAACGAACAGGTTGTGCATAAAAGCCTTCAGTAACTATAGCATCTCGGCTTATAGAATCCCATGGGAAACTATACTCATTAGAATTATCCTCTTGTGAAACTCTGCAATATTTAAAAGTTTCGCGTAATTCTTTTTCTGCATAATCCAAATATTCTTTTAGTCTTTGATAAGCAAATTCGTCTTTAAAACTTCCTATAACTTCAATTGTATGTAATGGAATTGACGCATCTATTTTCCCATCTCTGTTTACTTCTTTCTTAGGTCGTATACGAGTAATTGACTTTTGAAAATCCCATTCTGTTTTACTATAGGAATTTTGGGGAGAAATAATCCGCATAGCAACTAAAGGTGTACGTTCTGAATTTATATGAAGGAGATCTGCTGTTCGAAGCAAACTAGCTACATACAACAAATTAGCTTCCGTTTCTTGAGCCATAGAAAAAGGATAATCTACTTTATCACGGAAAAGGCAGAAAACTTCATCCATCTTCTGTTGATGAGACTTACACAACATAGCTAAGGATTTCAAAATATTAGCGTCAAGACTTCCCAACATACCTTTTAGCAATTCAATAGCAGCCTCATATCGGGTCGGACATTCTTCCTCCTTTGCTATAATATTCAACCAGTCATGAATTCTATCTGCATGATGAATACGCACGTAATTTTCATATAATTCATCTTCTGTCATTGTATTGTTATCCATTCCAGAATAAGTTTCCTTGTATTCCAAAAATGCTTCATCCAAATTCCTGCTAGAAACTTCATCTTGCGTCACCAACATTCCATAGTCATGAAAATAAACAGACAAAACCAACATCATCCAATCTGCAGGATGCATTATTTTCTTTGTCTTATCAGGAATTAAATATTCCAATATCTTCAACATACCATCTATATGGGAGATATCATGCTGAGTGTACTCCTTAAAAGAACCATTGTCACGTAAATGGCTCAAAATATCAGCTAATTTATCCTTTATTTTCAACAAATCAATTTCCTTAAAACAATCGTAAGAAGATGCTTCTTGAGCATTTAACTCAATATTTTTTAAACCAATAGTTCGTTAAAATTTGAGATAATGGCTAAGCAGCTTTACGTTGCCAGCCAA
>OGHD01001105.1_pt1 | contig 11745 bp, 9 predicted proteins | sample 1571341 | NCBI WGS metagenome assembly OGHD01 (sample SAMEA2582026, study PRJEB24529) | metagenome | biome: Human gut stool | place: China | collected 2011 | reverse complement strand
AACTTCGTTTTGGCAACAAACAAGGGTTATCAGGTTTACAACTCTACATTCACCCAGCGTACTCCACACCTTACAGCAAACGACGTGAAGTTCGTTGCCGTTGGCGGTGACAAGCTCTATGGCTTGGAGGCAAATGGTACAACTACTGGTACAGTCAACATCTTCGACAACACAAGCCTGGATGCTCCTCAGAGCTATACCACTGTAGGTAAGGTGGGTGTTCCTGACGGAAAGAACACCATCGCTGTAGATGGTTCTGACTTGTATGTATGCCAGGGTGACGGCGGTCTTGTACGTTACGATGCACAGGGTAACGGTACCGTTCTGTTCGATGCTCCAGTAGGCGAAAAGAACAAGATTATCGGTCGCGTTAATGGTGTTGCAGTAGATAACAACTATATCTATGTAGCATGTGGCGGTTACGGCCTCGTTGTATTGGACAAGACCTTGGCTAAGGGTAAAAATGTAGTTGCTCGTCGCCGTGCATTCTTTGATGGCAAGGAGAGCTACAACTCAGCTAACTACGTAACCCTGTATAAGGATTACATCTGTGTAGCTTATGGTCGCAGCCGTGTCCAGATCTTCAAGTTGGTAAATACGATAAAGTAATCAACTAAAATATTCTTTTCTCCCACACTCACCAAAAGAGTGTGGGAGAATTAAAACTTTTAGAGCTAGGATATAGCCCGAAAAGCCCCAACCAAATTATACATAAAACTATAAAAGAAAGATTAACATGAAACATTATTTTTCAAGACTTGTTACTTTCTCTTTTGGAGCAATGCTTCTGGCATCTTGTAGCGATTCAAATGACACACCAATTAATCCGAATCCCGGTGAAGTCATAAAAAATGTGGTAGGTGAAGAAGTAATTTCCATCACAGACCCTCAGGAATTGGCTGGTAGCGTTATCAACTACAAGGCGAAAGCAGCAACAAGAGCTGCCGGCGCAACAGAGGCTAATCTGAGCGACGTCTACGGAATGCCTAGCCTGCCTAGCCATGACGGAGCTATCGAAATCAAGAATGACAACGGATGTAAGGGACTGGATGGTTCCAAAACCTACATCATCAAGAAAGGCACAAAAATAAGCAGTGAGCTCAATATGAACGGAGCCACTCTGTTTATCGAAGGCGAACTGACTACAAAAAATATATGGGGATGTTCAGCCTGGATAAACAATGCCGCACAAAAAGGAAAAATCTACATCCTCGAAGGAGGAACATTACATATAGACAATAATAACACTGCACTTTTCCAAAATTCAGGAATATATTGCTACAATTATGGTGGAACTCTGAAAAAAGAGGGCAACAACATGTATCTGGAAAGTAATGATGCCTACTTTACTACCGGAAACATTGAAGTAAAAAATGAACTGAAAGTTCAAGGATTGCTTTATGTGGGCGGCGATGCCAACGTAGGCAAGCTGTCAACTGAGTCTAATGCCAAGATCAATATTCAAGGCAATCTTCTTGGTACAGAAAATCAGGATTTGTCTGTAGATGGATGTATCCTGAACATCAACGGAAAAGCAAAAGTCAACAAGCTGACAATTCAAGGTTCTGGTCCAAAACTTTATGCTTGTTCATTTGAAGTGACAGACAAGACAGTTCTCAATTCAAATGGCGCTGAAGCGCACATCAACAATCTGAAGACAGGATCTATCTACCAGTGTGCAGGAAGTACCATTTATCTGGTTAACAACAGTGTCATCGACTGTAAGGGAACTTACACGAATGAGAACAATGGCAACAATCAATATTATCATGCCTCCGACAGTAGAGTCATTCTTCAAGGAGACAATGCTAATGCCATCTTCAGAGCAGCAGAGGTGAAATACAACGGAAACAATGATGCCGGCAATATTCTTATTGCTCCGGGAACCTACGCATATTTCTCAACCTGCTATATCTTCCGAGCTAGCGGAAAGGGAGGCGTTATCTATATGGACTGCGACAAGTTTACCAACAATGGTCATTCGGCAACTTATACTTACGCTCCCGGTCTTTCAGACAACACTAAGAGATATGATATGTATAATGACCCTGTTGTCAAAACATCATGTGACGGCACGACACCAGCCCCTACTCCAAAGCCTGAACCAGGCAAGAAGATTGATGTGATTTCCGTGATTGATTATACAAATCATACACACGACATCTCTGCTACATGTATTCAGCCATACAATGACAAACTATACATGTCGTACCACACCAACGAAGAGAACCAGGCAGATCCAAACAAGACAACGGGTGGTTGTATCGAAGTGTTTGAAACAAAGAACAACCAGACTACCATGTTACAGTATCTGCAGGACAAGAAGGAAATCTATGACTTCAACCACCTCATGGTGGACGGCAAGGATGCTACAAAGTACGTATATATTGCAGGTCACTCAACCAATGGCGGTATGATGGGTAGAATTGCCCTGAATAGCAACGGACTTCTTGACACAGACATCAAGGATATCGATGATTCTACAAAACTGAACCCTCTCACCATTGTAGATTGGGAACATACAGGTTTGGCAAAATCAGACGAGAACTGCATCGTAAGAGACGGAAACAAGCTGATGGTGGCAACTACCAGAGGATACGGAGTATATGATGCCAACACGCTGGATTTAATCGGCAAAAAGGAAACACCAGGCAAGGCTAAGCACATTGCCCTGGACAACCGATATATCGTTACACTCCATTACAACAAAAAGGTAGAAAGCGATAAAGAGGAAGTAAGCGGCACACTTCAAGTATTCCCATTAGGTGCCGACATCCTTACTGATCAACCAGCAAAGACCATCAACGTAGAAAGCATTGCTCCTAACGATGGTAAGAATGCCATAGCCATCGACGGCAATCATATCTACGTTTGCCGAAGTGCCAAGGGTTTGTCTTGCTACGACCTTACCACTGGCGAAGAGGTATGGAACTGGGGAGCTCCGCTCACTGCCAACACCAAGGTACCACAGGGATACGCAAACGGTGTAACTTACGATGCTAATTACATCTACCTGGCTTGCGGAAGCTACGGACTGGTAGTTCTCGACAAGAACAAGATGGAAGACGGCAAACCAGTAAAGGTTGTGAAGAAAAGAGCAGAAGCCGGCATGTCTGCCAACTATGTTACACTGGATGGAGGCTACATCTATGTGGCATACGGCAAGAGCCGACTCCGCGTAATGAAACTCATTGATGGAGCCAACTAATGCCTAGCTGCAATTAGGAAAACTCCATAGAACACATAGAATTCAAGAGACACTAGTTGAATGCAGCTGCAACAGCTTGCGGCTGCATTCATAGTGTTTAAACCAAAAAACAATGAAGCAAAATTTGATACTATATACGACTACTGCTCTCCTCATTACACTCGGAGGACAAAGCACTATGGCTCAGGCTCAAAGGCAGCAACAGCTGAAGAAAAAGAGCTTTAGCCCTAAAATGCTCGTATATGAAAATCTGAAAAACAACAACGTGCTCAGACACTTCAAACAGCGCTTCGCACAACTCGACACCCTACTCAATAACCCAATATGGGTAAAATCACCGGTCATTGACCTGGGACTCAACAAACAACATACAGCGGACATCAAAAAAACTGATTCCCTGTACTGGGCGAAGACGGCACACGAACAACTCGCCGTCAACCGACACAACGGACTGGAAGTAACCGGACAGGTTTATGCCCGGCCAGACGCCTACTTTGACTCAGAAAACGACGACGCCGAACAGGTATCAAAATATAAGGCTAAGGTTCAAGCCGAACTGGGATGGAACATCATCAACAGCAAATTCTACCAGGGAAAAGAAAAAAGAACCAAGGTGGCACTTGCCAACGAACTCTCAAGACTGCAAGGAAAGAAGAGACAGACGGCTGACATCTACGAAAAGGCTGCCGATGACCTCACCGAACAGTATAACTTCTACATCGGCACAGTGATAGCCCACCGGCTGGACAACCTCGACATCATGAACGAGGCATACCAGTACATGCTGGAGAAAGACCGAATCAGCAACGACAAGATGCTGAAGGTGATGAACGAAAAACTGGAAGCAGAATACGACATCTCTATCCTCTGCTCCGACCGTGACATCTCCAACAAGCCTATCTACAGAATGAAGCCATCAAAAGTGCTCGTAGATACGGCGGCCCTCTGGCGACACATAGACGAGGAAAGCATCGACGCACGAATCGTGATGGTGAAGGAACAGATAGCCGACAACGACAGCAAGCTCTCGAACTATCTGGGAACAACAAGAATCACACCCTTCGCCAGATGGTCAAGCTACTGGCAAAGCAACAACAAGATAAGCAACAACGGCGACGTGGGCGTAAGATTCACCTTCCCTATCTACAACGAGAATCCACGAAAGCGCAAGGCACTGGAAACGGAGAAGGAAATCATCAGAAGCAGCCGCAACACCGACGTGAAGGAAATCAAGCAGTCGGTAAACATCCTGCTCAAGAGAATAGAAAACTTGAACCAGGCCATCGCCACCGAAGCTTACCACATCAACCAGACCAGCAAATACATCGACATGCGAAGATTTGCCTACAAGAACCAAAAGCAGGGGTACAACTACCTGATGCGAATGGACGAATATACGGGACTCCTGGAAAGCATGGAGAGAATGTATAAGCTGATGTTAAACCGCGGACTTGCCATCATCAATATCGAGAAGGCAGTCAGCATCTACGACAACAATACTATTTTCAGGGAAATAGAACTATGAATGAGTTTCAATTTAATAGCACGCCGCAGGAACAGGCTATGGCCGACTTGCTGAAGTCGCAGAGCCACCGACTGGCCAGGCAGCAGATTATCTTCGCACTGATATTCCTGCTGGTCATCGTACTGGCGGCATATTATATCATCACCCGAATGATATGGGTTATCTACGACGGATACATCACCCTGGATGAAAATCCGATATCTGCCGTAGATGACATCTATATTCTGAAGGTGAACAAGGAAATAGGCGAGGTGGTACACAAGGGAGACACACTCTACTCCTACGTGCTGCTGGGAAACATCGTAAACCAGTATGACCCCAACATCCTGCCTACTGCCGTGAAGGAAACCCACGACATGGAGGTGCAGGCGCAGCTGGCAAGAGAAGAGATTCCCGTGCTCAGAACCCGACTCGCCGAACTGAGAAAGCAGAAGGCTTCAGAAACATCGGATATCTACTACGGCCTGACCGACAACAGCAAGCGAAACGCCCTGGATGCGGAGATAGCCGAAGTGGAAGAAGAGCTGAGAAAACAGGCTAACAAGGTGGAAATCTACGCACGCGCCAAGAACACCACCTATAACTTCATGGCAAGAAGAGGTGCCGACATGCAGAATGCCTCGATGCCTTACTCAAACACAAGCCTCTACAGCCAGGGACTGATACACTACTGCTGCGCTCCAGCCGATGCCTACATTACCAAGATTAACGTGAGCGACAAGACGCTGGTGTTCAAGAGCGACGAAGTAATGAGCATCCAGCACACCGACTATGCGGCGTGCCACCTGGGCGTAATTACCTACGTACCCAACTCGAAGGTGAAATACATGGAGAGTCCTGACGATGCAGACATCATCATCAACAACGACCTGGAACTGAAGGCGAAGCTGCAGATGGTGGGTCTGAGAGTGGAGGAAATTCCCAAGCACCTGCAGAGCAACTTCTCGCACGATGCCAACGCCGTGGTAGCCATGTTCACCTTCCGCCCCAACCAGCGAGTTCCGGCATGGGTGATGAGCAACCGACTGCCTGTGAGAGTGAGAATCAACAAGTTGAGTGCCATGCTCGACCCAAGACCGCTGCCGATGTACACCATCCCAGTGGATAGAAACCAGAACGTAGTGAGAAGCTCGAAGCTGATTTCTACGGAAAAGAATAAAGAATCAGACAACACAGAGAAGAAATGATTGGACTCAGAAGAAACAAGCGTGGAGACATGGTGCTGACCATCGACAGCTTCATAGATGTTGACTCAACACCAGATATCCAGTCCGACTACTTCGATTGCATATACATCAATACGACGAGTGAGCGTGCGTTCCATGCAATCATGTTTGGAGCCAGCCCTATCCTATCGTATAAATGCAGCTACAAACCGTTATTTGCCAACATGGCGGTATCGGGAAAGGAACAGATGATTGACTACATCGTGGATGCTTACGTGAGCGACATGAGCAACGAGAAGGTGTACGAGATTATCGACAAGATTAAGAAAGCCAAGGAGAAATATGGCATCAAGCAAGAGATAGCACGACCTACTCAGCCCAACCAGCTGTTCTCCAACATCCTGAGATACCTGCTATCCAGAGACCTGAGAGTGCTGGGCCACCGGCTGATGGAGAAATCGTCGCTGGGTTACATCAACCCTATCTTCGAGCACTACCACAGCATGAGTCTCTTTCATCTTGCAGAAATGTTTACCTTCAAGGATAGTATGGTGGAATGCGGTGCACTGCGCAAGAGTCACTACCTCATCAAGGAGCACCTCTGCCCGAAGTGCAACCACAGCCATCTGCTCTACACGGAGTGCTGCCCCAACTGCGGCAGCTCCAACCTGAAGATTCAGAACATCATCCACCACTTCTCCTGCGCCAACGTGGCTCCGGAGAGTGCCTATAATGTGGGTGGTATGCTCATCTGCCCGAAGTGTCACAAGAAGCTGCGTCACATTGGTGTGGACTACGACCGTCCGGCGGTGATTTACTCCTGCAACGACTGCGAGAATTCGTTCACCACCCCACTGACCAAGGCCACCTGCTGCTACTGCCAGAGCACCTATCCGGTGAATGCACTGGTGCCGCGAGATGTGGTAGACTATGAGATAACGGAAGAAGGAATCCGTATGCTGACAAAAACTGGACTCATGTTCAGCAACATGTCGAACACATACGATAACTATATGGAATACTCGCTGCTGATCAGCCGCCTGCGCCGCCAGTTGCTGGAGACATACCGCAAGGACGAGCTGACCGTGATGGTGGGCAAGATATGGATACTCGACAAGAACCAGGAGACGGTGAGAATCAAGGAGTCTATCCAGGCTCAGTTCTGCCGCCTCTTCAACAGTCACAAGGTATCCTACAACAACAACATCTTCTACGTCACCTTCATGGCGTTCGACGACTTGAGCGTGGAAGCGGCACAGCAACAGCTGAGCAAGGAGATGTCGAAGGCCATCCGCAAGATTGCTACCGACATAGAACCGGAACAGATAGTATGCTGCGTGCTGAGCACGAAGAGAGCACTGACCAGCGGACAATATGAAGACTTCTTCAACCAGATGAGCTTCATAGAGCTGACGCCGGATGACTACTGCGGCTACGCAGAATCGCCAATATCGGAAGAAGAGGAAGTGAAACCACAGGAAACTCTCGACCTCACTCCGAAGGAAGACGACAAGATCATGAAGCGCGTGAAACTCTACAAGCAGCTGGTAGCCGTGCTCATCCTCATCGCCGGCGTACTGATACTGCTTTCCATCCTGACGCTCACCGTGCTGAGATAAGTAAACAGAAGAAAGGGAACTACGCCTATGTTTAACATTGCAGAAAACTTGAACCACTTCTGGGACTGGATATCGACACTCTCGCTGTCGAGCATCGTGAGCACCTACTGGTTTCTCTTCTACATCGAGATGCCTAGATACTACATCCTGGAATACCTGGTGATCTTCTGGCGACTGATGGACAGGAACAAGAGAGAAAAGGAAAATGAGATTGCTAAGTTCTATCTCTACCGAGAAAATCCCCTCATCAGCATCCTGGTGCCGGGTAAGAACGAAGGCAAGAACATCTATAAGATGGTGAAGTCGCTGAACGAGCAGACCTACCGGAACTACGAAATCATCGTGGTGGACGACGGTAGCGACGACGACACCAAACTGATATGCACCGACCTGTATCGTGCGAAACTCATTACGCACTATCTGCGACTGGAAACCCGTGGCGGAAAGGCAGCAGCCAGCAACTACGGAGCCTACATGGCAAGGGGCAAATACATCGTGAGCCTCGACGCCGACTCCTCGCTCGACCGCGATGCCCTGGAGAAAGTGCTCATCCCATTCTATCTGGATGGAGAGGTGAAAGCCGTGGGTGGATGCATAGAGGTGAGAAACTACAAGGCAAGCATCTGCTCGTCGCTGCAGGCTTTTGAATACCTGAAGCGAATACAGGTGGGACGCATCGTGACCAGCGAACTGGGCATCTACCATATCATTTCGGGAGCCTTCGGCGCTTTCGAGACGCAGACGCTCAAGGAGGTGGGATACTGGGATATAGGACCGGGACTCGACGGCGACCTGACGCAGAAGATAAGAAAGGCAGGCTACAAGGTGAAATTCGTGGAGGATGCCATCTGCATGACCAACGTGCCTACCAAATGGTACAAGCTCTATCACCAGAGAATAAGATGGTCGCGATCGCTCGTGAGATTCCGCCTGCGCAAGCACATCGACATCCTGCTGCCTACCAAGAACTGGAGCATCCTGAACTGGATATCCAACATGGAGAGCGTGATGTTCGACTGCTTCCTCAACTTCCTGTGGCTGTGGTATATCATCAACCTGGCGATTACCTTCAACACACACATCGTGGAGGTGCTGGCACTGGGCTACTTTATCCGAGTATGCTTCTCGCAGTTTGCCTTCCTGCTGGTGCTTCTGGTAACGGAAAGAAAGAAGACGGCACTGTTCCTCTACAGGTTCACGCCGCTGATGTCGCCATACACAGGTTACTTCCTGCGCTTTGCCCGACTCTCGGCACATCTGCAGGAGCTGTTCTTCAGAACATCCTACAAGGATGCCTGGAATCCGAAAAAGACCTCCCGCTATGCTCAGCTGGAAGGTATCTAAGGTTTACTGACCTGGGAAACGGATGACAGGGAAACAGACGCCAGGGAAACGGACGCCTGGGCAATGAAAATCAAAATAGAAATAAACAATTAATAAAACGATATTATATGATAAACAAATCTTTTGAGTTTAAGATAGGAGTGATAGGATTGGGTTATGTGGGTACCCCCCTTGCCTGCTTATTCTCAAAGAAATATGAGACATGGGGTTACGACATCAATGCCGCCAAGGTGAATAAACTCGCCAACAAGCAAATGTCTGACAACAAGCAACTGTCGAAGGCTTTGGCTCACGGGCTGAAGTTGACGAGCGATATAGAAAACCTCAGAACCTGCAATGTGTATATCATCGCAGTGCCAACGCCCGTCAACAAGTCGAACAAGCCAGACATCAGCTGCGTAAGAAATGCCACACGCTCCGTGGGCAGCATTCTGAAGGAAGGCGACATCGTGGTATACGAATCAACCGTATATCCGGGACTCACCGAAGAAGTATGCGCCCCACTGCTTGAGGCAACCTCAGGACTAAAACTTAACCAGAGTTTCTACGTTGGTTTCTCACCAGAGCGCATCAATCCGGGCGACACGGTGCACACCATCGAGAATATTGTGAAGGTAACCAGCGGTTCTACCCCTGAGGCAGCCGCGATTATCGACAGTCTCTATGCTTCGGTACTTACCCACGGCACCCACAAGGCGCCAAGTATCAGGGTGGCAGAGGCCTGCAAACTGATGGAAAACTGCCAGCGCGACGTGCAGATAGCCTTCTTCAACGAGATGGAGAAAATCTTCGACAAGATGGGCATCAGCATTGAGGACGTAACGGAAGCGGCAAAGACCAAATGGAACTTCGTTCCTGCCACACCGGGACTGGTGGGCGGCCATTGCATCGCCGTGGATCCTTACTACCTCATCAACAAGGCACAGGAGGTGGATGTGGTTCCGTCACTCCTCTCTACGGCACGCGAGGTGAACGAGCAGATGGCGGTTTGGATGGCGGGTAAGATCAAGAGTGCCTGCGAGAACAGAAAGTTCGTGGCTCCCGAGACCAACGTGCTGATTCTGGGCTTCTCTTTCAAGCCCGACAGCGACGACATCCGCAACACCAAGGTGGCTGACCTCTACATCAACCTGGTGGGAGCCGGCTACAAGACGACCCTCTACGACCCATTGGTAGACAGAGACGAAGTAAAAGAAGAATACGGAATTAAAGTAACCGGCGACGAGACGGTGCTCAACAAGCAGTATCAGATCGTTGTAATCGGAACGAACCATAAGATATTTAATAACATAGACATGAGTAAGATTCTCACAGACAAGGGTTTCATTTGCGATATCTATGGAATTCATAAAGCGAGAACTTAGGCGTGCCCTAAAAAACGAGAACAAATTAGTATGAGTAAGTGCAGAGTTTTAATAGTAGATGATATTGCTGAAAACATAGCACAAATGGTGAATATGCTCAGCAATCTGGACATCGAAATCAAGAAAGCCTACGGTGGCAAGGAAGCCATCCAGCTGGTAGAAACCTTCAGACCTAACATCATCTTGCTCGACTTGATGATGCCAGAAGTTAATGGTTGGGATGTAATTGAGCATGTAAGAGCCCGTTACGACAAGAATGAAATGATTATCATCATCACATCCCTGCTCAACAACAAGGACAACATTGATGAGTGTTACGAAATGGGCGTGAACGACTATGTGTCCAAGCCTATCATTCCGGGCCGCATCATCAGCTCGGTAGAAACACAAATGCGAAATGTGAAGTATGCGGAATATGAGCCTAAGGCTGAGCAGCATCAGCTGAACACGACGAAGCCTGCATCAGTAGTAGAAATGGATTCAGTCAAGCATATTGGCTGAATCCATTGAAATTATTTCTGAAGTATCGCATTGGCATGATCAATGCGATCTTTTGAAGGAGACTCTATCCCTTGCAAAGGGTAAGGGATACCGAGTTTCTCGTACTTATATACACCCAGTGTATGATAAGGCAGGATATCTATGCGCTCGATGTTGGTGAGCGTATCCAGGAAACTGCGCAGCTGCTGCAGATATTCATCCTTATCCGTGATGCCTGGAATCAGGACATGACGAATCCATACCGGCTTGTGTATATCGCTGAGATAGCGGGCACAATCGAGTATGTTCTTATTGCTATGAAGCGTCAGCTTGCGATGCTCTTCATCATTGATATGCTTGATATCAAGAAGAACGGTATCGGTAACGGTCATCAGACGCTCGAATTTCTCAAACATCTCCCCTTCTTTCCTAAAGGGTTGAGCCGAGGTATCAAGACAGGTGTTGATGCCGCGCTGATGGGCTTTCTCGAACAGTTCGATGAGAAAGTCTATCTGCATCAGGGCTTCTCCGCCGCTCACGGTGATGCCGCCCTTGTCTCCCCAATAACTCTTGAATCGCTCTGCCTTATCCAGCAGGTCATCGGCACTCCATTCCTCTCCCACTCCCATCTTCCAAGAATCCGGGTTGTGGCAGAACTGGCAGCGCATGGGACAACCTTGCAGGAAAATCAAAAATCGGATGCCTGGTCCATCTACAGAACCAAAGCTCTCTATGCTGTGAACAAAACCTTTCATGCAGCTTTCCTCTCTTGGTAATTATCCCAAAGAATAAAAGCAAGCCCAGGAACGACTATAAGAGCTGTGACGACACCCAAAAAATCAACTAAATCCATAATTATTTTATCTTTTTGAAAAATGCCCGCTAAATATCCTCGGACAAAAAATCTAGCGGGCAATATTTATTCTTCTAATTGATTAGAGTCTCTCATGAGCCTGACGAGCGATTACGTCGAGCTGCTGCTCACGTGTCAAGTCGATGAACTTAACAGCGTAACCACTTACACGGATGGTGAAGTTCT
>OGHD01001098.1_pt1 | contig 11789 bp, 7 predicted proteins | sample 1571341 | NCBI WGS metagenome assembly OGHD01 (sample SAMEA2582026, study PRJEB24529) | metagenome | biome: Human gut stool | place: China | collected 2011 | reverse complement strand
AAAATGATAAATGCCCGCTCCGGGATGGAGAGGGCTATGTAATGCGACACGCCGCGTTCGCACCAATGGTGCGAAGCTGGAGCAGGGTTTGGGGAAGGCACTCCCCAACAAGACCGCGGTTGCGCAGCAACGAAAGCCCCAGTGGGGCTTTCGAGTGGCAGCACGGTTTGCGTAGCAAATGGAGGAGTCTCACTCCGACAAGTGCTAGACCATGTGGACAGCAATTTTTCAAGCATTGAAAATTTGTGGCCACAGGTCGATACTTGCTTTCGCCCTTTCCGTGCAACACTGAAAATTTCAGAAGTCGAACCGCAATGCACGTTGAAAATTTTGCAGAGCAAAACGTGTGAAAAGGCAAAGCCCCTGCTCATGGTCACCGTTCACACCGAACGCAGTTCCTACCCCTGTTTTGCAGCGGCGTTGTCCGGCTCGCCCACAGAAAGTGTGAGGTCATGGCGCAGTATCTCGTTCAGACGGCTTATGTAAGATTCAAGGTACAGTATGAAGAAAGCCGGACGCAGTGCGGACACTACAACCTGCTTCTTTCAAGCACAAGAATAACACTTTACAGTTGTGTAGTCAACAACCAAAAACAAATTTTGGAAGATTGAACAACTACATAAGATTTTATTTGTGAAAAAGAAAAATACCGCCCACGCAGCGCAGCGATGATTTTGTCGGGTGAATCGGCGGCAAAATAGATCGGGTGTGTTGCGGGGCGGTAAATTCTTTTGCGGACTTTCCCTCACTGAAGTGGTGGGTCTCACGGTGATAACCAACCACTTTCTGTGGCTGTGTTCAAAATGAACACGACCACATCTTGTGGATGACTTGTAACCAATCCACAAAATCAGTGGGACTTTCGGAAATAATAGCATATTCTCTGCAAGGTGTCAACACTTTAGGAGAATGAATACATGAAATAGGCAAAACATACACAGTACAAGTGGAAAGCAACACTGTGTTTTAGAGAAACCCTTAATTCTCGCAGGTCAATCGTACTTTCACGGTAAAAGTTCGATTGCGTATTCATGATGGTTATAGTCTGCGGGTTGGATTAGGACTTTTTTGTGCGATGCAGATCGATTATTATTAGCAGTGTTGTTATGCCTACCACGATTAAAAATCTGATGGTAAATTGAATTGGAAGATTTTGAAGAGCGTGGGTTAGCATTCCAACTTCTCCATCTTCAATCCATTGCGAAAACATTCGTAATTCTTCAAGCAAGGCAACTGAGAAAAAGGCAATCCCAGACACTCCGATGATGTAATTATATTTTGCCTTTTTGACAAGTACAAAATAGCAGTTTACGATTGTCAGAAAATACGAACAGCCAATCCAAAATACCCAACCAATGTTCCAATCCATAAACTTTCTTCACCCCTTTATGCAACCAGTCCCTTTATTATAGTAAGAGCTACTGCTATAACAATGAAACCTATTGCAATAATTTTTGAAATTCGATTCTTACTTATCGGATTGTATGAAGAAAATTTATTATATAGTATCAGCAACGCAGCATAAACAGGATAGCACCAAGGATTGATATTAAGTAAATCGAAAAAGAAGCCGATCTCAGCGACTATAAGAGTTAGCACTAAAGCCCAATATGCTATCTTTTTCAATGAATCTGACATAATCATTGTACCATAGACAGTAGTCTTAATTGAATGGAGCGTTCATATTTAATCAAGCAAGAATAACGTGAACAGCGCGGTCATACTCGGCAATGGCGCGGTTAGCCCATGGCGGTAGCCCCCCTGCGGGGCAAAAACAACGGTCTGGCTATCAGTGAAAAAGCACGAAAGACCACTATAAGCGTGCCGTAAGGCAGAAACAACACAAAAAAGAGGGCTGGCAGTGCCAGCCCTCTTGACATACCCGGCTATCAAAAGCCCGGGTTTTTGAAGCAAAGCTAAAAAGCGGGGTCAGTTTTACGGTTCGATCACATTGAAGGTCTTTTCAAACTTGGAGGCATACGCCAGCAGACGCTTCAGGACGGTGGCATCGCCTGTGATCTGGACCTGACCCGCCTGCTGACCGGTCATCAGAGCAAACAGTTGCAGCCGCCGACAGGTAACGGACGCCTGCGCATCCGGGCGGTTCTCGCCCGGATAGGTCAGCAGCACGCCGTTCTTGCGGGTGACATAGAACTGCTCGTTCTCATCCGTTACGGTTAAATTCAGGGTCAGGTCATCGTTCTGCGCAGCGTTGGCATCGGTCAGGATGGCGGTATAGTCCAACAGCATGGAGACCGTCATTGCGCGCATACTGTTGGTGAGACCATTCGCCGTGCGGGCACGCCCGGACAGATTGCCGTTCCGCAGTTCCGCTGCGCCCATCAGATACGCATTGCGCCACGCACCGGACTCTGCCTGATAACCCAACTGCTCCAGCGCATCGGCGCACAGGTTGCGCGCCTTCTGGTTGGATGGATCTGCAAAGACCAGCTCCTTTGTGATCTGCGCCACCCACTGATACTCGCCCTTGTTGTAGTCCTTTTTTGCCCGAAGCAGAACGGCTTCCGTACTGCCGAGATACTCCACCATCTTTTTTGCTGTTTCGCTGGGCGGGAGCGGGTCCAGATTGACCGGGTTCGCATCGTACCAGCCCAGATATTTCTGGTAGATGGCTTTGGCGTTATGCGGCAGCGTGCCGTAATACTGGCGGGTATACCAGACTTTTTCGAGCGCATCCGGCAACGAGATCATGGCGGCGATCTCGTTGGAGGTGTACCCCATGTTCATATAGTGCAGGGTCTGGTCGTGGATGAACTTGTAGATCGCAGCCGTGTTCAACAGATACTCGTGGATCTCCTCGCCCCAGTGCGGCCAGTTGTGGCTCTGGAACACCACGTCGGTCTTGTCACAGAAGCGCTGGTCAGCCTCGATGATGTACTTCGCCCAATCGTTGGCATCCCGCACCTGTGCGCCACGCAGGGTGTAGAGGTTGTGCAGGGTGCCGGTGCAGTTTTCGGCCATCCAGAGGGCACGGTACTTCGGGAAATAAGCATTCATCTCCGCGGGAGCTTCCGTGCCCGGTGTGAGCTGGAACTCGACCTCCAAACCATCGATGGTCAGTTTCGGGGTATCTTCCCCGATCTCATAGGTCGGCGCAATAAGGCTTACCTGACCGGTAGACTGCCCCATACCGATGCCGATCGAGAGCGCACCCTTCTCCCCCTTTTCCAGCACAGTGCCATACTGGTACTGTGCACGGCGCGCCATTGCGATGCCGGCATAGACGTTTTCGCTGATAGCGTGCTTCAAAAAGCCTTCCGGTGCAAGGATGACCGTTTTGCCAGAGGCAAGCTGCTTTTCGATAGAAAGGTTGGGGTCCGTTACATTGTTCCGGTCGATCGCACCCTCTGCGCCGCCAAAGTGATCCACGTGGCTATGACTATACATCACAGCTTTGACATCCAGCGGGCCGAACCGGTTTTCCATCAGCGCTTTTGCCGCCTGCATATTTTCCTTGCACATCAGGACATCAAAGATGATCCAGCCGTTGTTGGTGCGGATGAAAGTTGCGTTGGCCATGTCAAAACCGCGCACCTGATAGATGCCGTCGCAGACCTCAAACAGTCCGGCTTTTGCGTTGAGCTGGGTGTTCCGCCACAGGCTTGGGTTGACCGTATCCGGCGCATCGCGATCCAGATCGCCATAGCCTTGCAGATCCCACGCCGTTGTTCCGTCATCGTTGTAAATGACCCTGCCTTCCTGATCGTCCAGCAGGCCGCGCTCTGCGTTGGCAAACTCCCGCCGGTCGGAAAAATCCAGTTTGCTGTACCACTCCGCGTTTTTTCCTGCGGTACAGCTCGTTGCTTCTTTCGTTTCGCCCGGCTTGGTGGGGTCTTTGAAAATGTCAGTGATAAAATTCAGGCTGTTTTCTGTGGTATTTTCCGCAGCATGGGCAGACAGAGATGCGCCGCACGCCAGCATTGCAGCAGCCGAAGCTGAAATAAAATTCCGACGGGTCATTTTCATAGCAGGTTCCTTCTTATTACGGATCAGTTTGTGCGGACGACCGGCGGCTGCCAGTCTGTCAGTGCGGCGGCATCCGGTTTATAGATACGAAGGAAGAGGTGGAAATCTCCCTCTCCTACCGGCAGCCAGTTGGTCGTGTCCGCCGGTGCCTCTTTGGAAAGGGTGATATCGATCGAGCCGTCCGGATTACGGTGCAGACCGGAGCGGTCGTTGACGCAGTAGCGGTCAATGGGGTTTTCAATGAGGAAATCGTTCTCCCCGTAGGCGGTCACCGACCAGAAGCCCTTTTCCAGTGTGGGAGGATCTGCCTCGATATGCAGCGTATAGGTCTTTTTGCCGGTCAGGACTGTGCCGGTGCTGTCCACATCTGTTTTAGGGTAGATGGCAACATCGGTGGTGTTGGCACCCAGACCCCGCAGCGCAACCATGGCACGGTAGGTATATGCTGTGCCAAAGTTGCCGATGGGGTCGCCGAAATAGGTCCACTGACCCATCTGGCGCGTATAGCCCTTCGATTCGCTCAGCAGCTTTTTCTTCAGCTGGAGCAGCATCAGCTTCCAGCGCAGCCCGCTGAACAGACCCAGCGCCTTGTCATCGAACTTCTCACCGGGGCCGACATGCAGTGCTGCAAGCTCCCGGAGTACCGGCGCATCTGCCGCAGCGGGCGGGTTGGTTTCCATCAGCTGGTTAGCGGTATCAAAGAATTCCTTTGCGTCCATAGCAAGAACGTGCTTTACCGGCACAAAGTCATTGGCAGGGTCATAGCTGCCTGCGGGGGCGGTCCATCCACCCGCCTGATAGGCGGAAAGCGGCATCAGCTGCATCTTATCCTGAATAGCCCGGACGTTGGGCAGTTCCTCCTGTCCGGAAAGTACGATGCGGGCAATGGTCCAGACCATCGTGGTAGGCACATCAATGCGCTGCACCCCTTCCGGCAGTTCGCCCTGCCAGTCTGCACGGGTAATGGCATAAAGCCCCGGCGTTTCCAGCACAGCGGCGGTGTTTGTCCACGCATCCAGCACCTGTACATTAAAAAAGCGGTCGGTCTGCGGCACGCCGTAGATCATTGGTTCTGCGCCGACATCCAGAAACGCCTGCGTATAGATGGTATCCACATTCGGCGTAACCACCACACGGGTCGTTGCATCTGCCAGCTTTTCCGCATGGATGAACTGGTTGATGGGGGCCTTGTTGCTTGTAGCTGTGCGGGTGTTTGTGGAAGCCGTCCGCGTAGCATCCATGATCACCAGCGGAAAGGCGTACAGATACGCCTGCTCCAGAAGGTTCTGTGCAGCCAGCGTCTGCTGTGCGGCTGCGGCTTTCTCTACGGGCAAAAGTGTAGCTGCGCAAACCACCGCAGCCGCAGTAGAAACGTTCAAAAAATCACGGCGGGTCATTTTCATAACATGAGACCTCCTGTTATGTCTTTTGCTTTATGCGCTTCATACGCCTTATGGGAAAAACATTTGGCTTTCTGTGTTCAGAATACACGGAGTTTGATAGAAAGTCAATCACTTTTGCACTTTTTGCTTCAAATGTGTGAAAACTGACGAAATGCATTGACGAAATATGATTGAAGCTCAATTAAAACGAACTTTAGCCACTCCGCTCTTGTGCATAAAAACAACCCGGCCTTTCCACCTGCAAAACGCAGGGGAGAGGCTGGGGTGTCAGGATGTACGGAAGGGCGAATTGTGAATATGCGGTAAACTTCCCGGCGGTTTATGTGCACCCATACAGAATTTGAGAAAATTAAAAGAACTGTGTAACAAATTTCCCCGAAAAGCGTTATTATAATAGAAAAATTCCTTTTCTAGGTGCGTGTAAGACATAGGGGAGGACAGCTTATGAAAATCAAAGAAAGTCCATCTATCATTCTGGCGTTTCATGGGATGCTTGGCCGCAAGAAGCAGACCAGCCTATTGCTGCTTTTGCTGACACTGGTTTTCTCGTTCCTGACAGCGGCGGTGATCTACTCCGTCAGCTCTGCACAGGTATTGCAGGACACCCGCTGTGAGTTATATGGCGCATGGCAGTACCTGCGTTTGTCGGATACTGCTGCGGACGCTGCACAGGCACAAAACACCTTGCCCGCATCCGCACAGGTCAGCACAGTGATCCAAAACGGAATCGTTCTCGGCGCAGACGATGGCGTGGCGGGCGGGATCGGAACGGTAGACGATACCTTTGCACAGCTGGGGCGTATCGTGCCGATCAGCGGTGATTTCCCCACCCAGCCCGATGAGATTGCCATGACGACGACGCTGCTGGATGCGCTGGGCTGCTCCTATGACGTAGGGCAGACGGTCACGCTGAAGGTGGCTGCCAATGATTACGACCCGCTGGCAGGCTCCGGCGCAGTGATGGAAAAAGCCTATACCCTGTGCGGTGTTCTTCCTGCCTATGATGTTTATTGGAATCTGAACGGCAATCTCACCGTCAGCGGCATTGTAGCAGAGCCGCTTGCCTTGGACGGGCAAAAGTTCCAGACGTTTTATTATCTGAATGCAACCGCACCCGTGACCGCTTCGACCGACCCTGCTTTAGTGGCAAACGAGTATGCCTACCCGCAGGAGGATACCGTTTCGTCCTCCCTGCGCTTTTTGCTGGTCGCAGCGATTCTGGTCAGCTTTTTTGCAGTGGCGCAGTATTTCCTGATCGTTCTGCACAAGCGTGTACATACCATCAACACCTTCCTGACGCTGGGGGCTAAAAATCGGGATCTCCGGCTTATGTGCCTGTGGGAAGCGCTTTTTGCCGGGCTTGCAGCAGTTGCTGCAGGGTTTGCACTGGGCTGCGGTGCTGCGGCCGTCGGTCTGGGGCTGCAGAAGCACCTTTCGTTCTTGGCGGTCCCCGCTGCATCTCTTGTGCCGTTGGCGGTGCTGTTTCTGCTCTCCGTACTGCTGGGTGCACTTTTGCCTGCGGTGCTGGTTCGCCCGCAGACCGCAAAACCCAAAGAGAAGCCTGCAAAAAAATTCCGCTTGGCACAGCTGCCGCTTGCACCGCAGATCGGTGTCGGCTGCGCGGTATTGCTGATCGCCGTCAGTTGTTTGTATGTCGGCTGGCGTGTCATGCTGCCATATGATCTGGATGCACCGTATGCCTGTCTGTCCATCAAGATGAACGGAACCTCCGGGATGCCGTTTTCTCTGAAAGAGGATCTCGCTGCATTGCCCGGTGTGGAAGAGGTTTCCGCTGCAATTGATCTGACCGATACCTATACCGTGACGTCAGACAAGATCCAGTCCAGCAAGATGCTTGCCGATATCTGGGTCAAGGACAACGGTTTCTATACGGACATTCCGAGCTTGCTGCAAAATGCAGAAAGAGGAACGCTGAACACGACTGTCTGCGCCTTGCCGGAGGACGAACTGCGCCGCATTGCCGCAGATGCCGGCGTTTCGGACGAGAAAATAGAGACACTGCTGTCCGGGGATTCTGTTTTGACCCTGTGGGGAGATTGCTATTATGACCCCGCTGCGGATGAATATTATCAGGGCTTCCAACCGGATGGCAGTACGTTGGTTGAACCGGTTTTTGCGGCCGGAGACAAGTTGAGTATCCAATATCGGCGTTATACCGGGCAGGATGAAGCCGGGAATGAGGTCTACCGGACGTACACCGCCCAGCTGCCCATTGCCGGTGTCGTAAAGTCTGCAAGCAATTACACACTGCTGACAACAGACCGGCTCCTTTTCAGCGGCACAATTTTTGTCAGTACGGCTCTTTATCATAAAATGTTTGAAGGCGCAGGAAGCTACCATATGGAAAAAGAAGGATACAGCAGCCTGAATGTAAAGCTGGCTGCCGACAATAACTTCTCGCTGCGGCGTTCCATTGCATCCATTGCCACACGCAGAAATGGGATTCTGAGCGCAGACAACTACGATCTGCTCAGCCAGAGCTACACCGAGGGCACACAGAGCGCTTTCCTTGTCGGCATCCTTGCGGTATTCGGGGTCCTTCTGGGGTGTGCGCTGCTGGTGGTTTTGAATCTTTCAGCTTATGAAGTCCAGCAGCAGCGTCTGTCGCTTCTCCTGACGCTGGGCGTTTCCCCGAAAAAACTGGTGCTGTCCTATGCAAAGCTGCTGCTCCCGGTCATTGTTGGGACAACGCTGCTTGTGAATATCGTTGTCTATGCGGCGGTCTCGCGTATCGTTCCGATCCAGAGCATTCTCGACCTGATCCGTATCCATACAAGCGGACGGGTGTTTGAATTCCATAAACCCGTGGGAAGTCAGATCATGGTCAGCATTCTGCTGATGGTGTTTTGGCTGTCCGCAGCGTTGCTGCCGATCTTCTCCTTTATTCGTAAAAAAGCATCCAAGGGGGACATCTTATGAAAGATAAAATTCTGGAAGCTGTGCAGATCTCCAAAACCTACGGGGAAGGGGAAAGTGCGGTTCACGCCCTCAGAAATAGCGACCTGACCCTTGAAAACGGTACATTTGCGTCCATCATCGGTTCCAGCGGCAGCGGAAAATCCACGCTCCTGAAAATTCTGGGAGGACTCTTGCCGCCCACCACCGGTAAGGTGCTGCTGGACGGTCAGGACATTTATGCAATGAATGCGGAGCAGCTGGCACAGGTGCGGCGGCAAAAGATCGGCTTTATTTTTCAGGATTTCCGCCTGTTCCCGGAGTACACGGTACGGGATAATATTCTGATCCCTTTCTATCTGGACCATAGAGCGCCGGATGAACAGATGCTCCATAAGCTGACCGAGATCTTGGGTATTGCTGGCAAACTGCATTCCCGCCCAGCGCAGCTCTCCGGTGGACAGCAGCAGCGTGTGGCGATTGCTCGTGCGCTCATCGCAAAGCCCCGCATCGTTTTTGCAGACGAGCCTACCGGAAATCTGGATACGCGGACGGGCGAGGATACGATGCGGCTGCTAATGGAATGTGCTGCGGAGTTCGGGCAAACGCTTATCGTTGTTACCCACAACCCGGAAATTGCGCAGAAGGCGCAGCAAGTCATTCGGATCGAGGATGGACAGATTCTGAGAGGAGAACTGCAACATGAAAAAGGGAATTTGGATACGCAATAAAATCATCCCCTACTACTTAAAAGGAGCAAAGTTTGCATTGGCCATGTTGCTAACTGAAAAAACATTGTCGGCATCCCAGATTGCAACAGCTATTTCGGAAAAAGGAATAAAATGTGACCGAAAAGAACTTGGAAAGATGCTGGCAAGTCTGGAACGGATGGGTGTAGTCACCTTAACAGATGGAGCCTATTCGTGTAGCACCAAGAAACTGAAAAACTGTCCGGTTGCATATTCTGAGGATCAGCTGATCGATTTAATTGGCATGACGCAGGGCACCGTAAACGGCAAAGCTTTTTATAGTGCAACACCGCCAATGAGCGTCAGTTCTCGCGGGAATAGCGGCGTATAAAGGAAGATCATTCAAATTGAAGATGGGCAGATTGCAGGAAAAGCTGGCAAAAAATAAAAAGGCCCCTGCCCGTCATAAGGCAGAGGATACCTATCTGCTCACCACCAAGCTGTACTGCGGTAAGTGCGGAGCGCTGATGTTCGGAGAAAGCGGTGTCAGCCACACCGGGAAGATGTACACCTATTACAAGTGTGCTGCTGCCAAGAAGAAAAAGACCTGCGATAAAAAGGCCGTGCGGAAACAGTGGCTGGAAGATCTGGTGGTCAACGAAACCATGAAGCTGGTGGAAGATGACGCTTCCATGAATGCCATCATTGCCAAAGTCATGGAATTGCAAAATCAGGAAAGCACGGATTTGCCCATCTACGAAAAGCAGTTGAAGGAAACGGAAGTCGGCATCACCAATATGCTGAACGCTATCCAGATGGGCATTCTGACCAGTTCCACCAAGGAGCGGCTGGAAGCGCTGGAAGAACAGCGGAAGGAACTGCAAGCCCGCATTGCAGAAGAACGGCTGGCAAAACCGAAGATGAAAGAAGAATTCGTCCGGTTCTGGCTGCTCCGTTTCCGTAAGCTGGATATGACCCAGCCGGAGCAGCGGCAGGCACTGGTGGATACCTTCATCAATGCCATCTATCTCTATGATGATAAGGTGCTTATTACCTTTAACTATAAGGAAGGTACAGAAACGGTCGCTTTCGGGGAAGCCGTGAAAGCGGAGAAAAGTTCGGATATGAGTGCGCGAGGTGCACCAGATATTGAACGTCAAATCGTAAGATTTGGCGTTCTTTTTGTTAAGAACTTGAGTGAAGAAAAACCACCAGCTAAGCTGGTGGAATAAAAACGGCTTTAGCCCTAGACAAAGAGAAATAACAAAGACATAGATAGTTTAAGCCATACGACATGGAGATGTCAATACCATGTAGTGTTTGCACCGAAATATCGGAGAATGGTGATATATGGCCAAATCAAAAAAGATATTGGTCAGATACTGCGGCAAAGGTGGCGATGTCTTCACGATACAGAGAGTACGGCGACCAGACCCCTGCATTGATGAGGTTGCCCTTGTACAGTTCCAGACGCACCTTGCCGGTGACATGCTCCTGTGTGGAGGTGACAAAGGCACTCAGAGCTTTGCGCAGCGGGCTGAACCACTGGCCATCATACACCAGTTCGCCAAAGGTGATGGCCAGCTCACGCTTCTTGTGGGCGGTGAGCTTGTCCAGCGTCAGAGTTTCCAACACTTCGTGGGCTTTGTACAGGATGGTGCCGCCGGGGGTCTCATAGACGCCGCGGCTCTTCATGCCCACAAGACGGTTCTCCACTACATCGTACAGGCCGATGCCGTTGCGGCCGCCGATCTCATTCAGCTTTGCGATGATGGCAACGGGCTTCAGCTTCTCGCCGTTCAGAGCCACAGGAGCGCCCTTTTCAAATTCCAGCTCCACAAACTCGGACTTGTCCGGTGCGGTCTTGGGACTGACACCCAATTCGAGGAAGCCGGCCTTATCGTACTGAGGCTCGTTGCCTAGGTCTTCCAGATCAAGACCCTCGTGGCTCAGATGCCACAGGTTCTTGTCCTTGGAGTAGTTGGTCTCCCGGCTGATCTTCAGCGGGATGTGATGAGCCTCGGCATAGTCGATCTCTTCATCGCGGCTCTGGATGTCCCACTCGCGCCACGGGGTGATGATCTTCAGGTCGGGTGCAAAGTGCATGATGGCCAGCTCAAAGCGCACCTGATCGTTGCCGTTGCCGGTGCTGCCGTGGCAGACCGCATCCGCACCCTCGGCGCGGGCAATCTCCACCACGCGTTTTGCCAAAATGGGGCGGGCAAAGCTGGTGCCCAGCAGATAACCCTCGTAATCTGCCCCGGCCTGCATGGTGGGAATGACGTAATCCTCCACAAATTCATCGGTCAGGTCTTCGATGTACAGCTTGGATGCGCCGCTTGCCTTGGCACGCTCTTCCAAGCCTTCCAGCTCACCCTTCTGCCCCACATTGCCGCACACGGCAATGACTTCGCAGTTGTTATAGTGCTCTTTCAGCCACGGGATGATAATCGATGTGTCCAGACCGTCGGAATATGCCAGCACGACCTTTTTGACCTCAGACATAGGAACTGCCTCCGTTCAAACCAACTTATATACTTTTCGATTTCCCTCGTGCAATTTCATGATTGCAGTGTCCGTTATACGGTCACTTGGAAAATGTGTAAAAAGTGTTCTGCATATAGCAGCAATATGAAAGCAGTATTTCACAGCGGGGCATTATGAATCTATAATAGGTAGTTGGAAATAAACAGAAAGAGGGTCTTTTTGATGGCAACGATATTTTCAAGAGAAGAAAAGGCAGAGGCACTGTTCGGGGAGATCCTGAAAAATCCAGAAGCCTGCCGACGCCTGA
>OGHD01001096.1_pt1 | contig 11808 bp, 10 predicted proteins | sample 1571341 | NCBI WGS metagenome assembly OGHD01 (sample SAMEA2582026, study PRJEB24529) | metagenome | biome: Human gut stool | place: China | collected 2011 | reverse complement strand
CTCGCTGCTGTACTGCAATACAAAACTTTAAATAAAGGAAGTACAAGATTAAGAACTGTAATTCCGTCTGCCCCTGCGAATTTAGATATAAAAAATGTGTCTGCAACAACATAACACGATATTCCAAGCATACCGAATATGTTCTGTGACACATATTTAGCAAATTTCTTCCTTATGTCCATTAATATTCCTCATCTTTCCGTAAGCATATACCATATCTTAACCAGAATATTCCAGTTATTTCAATACACTTATATGCCGCATAAACAACAATATTAATATACAGTAATTCAACCAGAAAATCAATTATAGTTTGACATACAAAGTAATATGTTATATAATCCCGTTTGTTATATTTTGATTATAAAAATATTTGATACTATTATCATAATTTAATTGGAAATTGTATCTAAGCTGTATATTTACAGACCATATTGCAATACTATTTTCACGTTCAATTTTGGGGTTTTACACACTTCCTGTATTGCAATACTATTTTCAGGCTTGTGGCTTTGCGTACCAGCACCTGCCTGTCAGCAATGGTACGCAGAAATGAGGATTATTTATGAATTCAGCTTCTAAGATAACAATTATAACAGATTCAGCATCGGATATGCCAGGAAATTTACACAACCAGGTCACAGTTCTTCCTATGACTGTATCATTTGGAGATGAACAATTTGAAGATGGTGTCACACTCTCAGCAGATGAGTTCTATATGAAACTCATCGAAAGCGATACTCTCCCTAAGACAAGCCAGGTAAGTCCTTTCGCATTTACCTCTGCCTATGAAACTGCACTCACCCATTCTGATGCCGTTATAGTGATAACTCTTTCTTCTAAATTATCGGGAACTTACCAGAGTGCCTGCATAGCCGCCGAGGATTATGAAAGCGAACACGCCGGCAGCCAGGGGAAAATATATATTATAGACAGCGAAAATGTAACTGTAGGCGAACAGATTCTAATTGAATATGCTTTAAAACTTATTAATGATGGATTGTCAGCCACAGCAATCGCTGATGAGTTAAACTCCGCCAAAAAACGCATACGTCTTGTAGCACTTCTTGATACTCTGGAATATCTTAAAAAAGGTGGCAGAATATCAAGCAGTGCCGCTTTCTTAGGAAATGTATTAAAAATAAAACCTGTAATCGCAATTGATAATGGTGAAGTTGCCATATTAGGTAAAGCCCGCGGCTCAAAGCAGGGCAACAACTTCTTAATTGAACAGGTCAACACCTACGGTGGAATTGATTATTCTATGCCTGTCCTTCTTGGCTACACCGGCTGTTCAACAGAACTTATCGACAAATACATTAAGGACAGCAGCTCTTTATGGGAAAATAAGATTCCTGTTCCGGCCAGAATAAAAGTAGGAGCTACAATCGGAACACATATTGGACCTGGTGGAATTACTGTCGCTTTCTTCTCAACAAAGTAATTATTTTAATTTTTTTGAAATTTTTTCAAAAAAGTGCTTGACACTTTTAACTTTTGCGTGTATTATATCACTTGTGTTCGCGAGAAACCAAACGAACAACACAATATAATATGCGCGAGTGGCTCAGTGGTGGAGCACCTCCTTGCCAAGGAGGGGGTCGCGGGTTCGATCCCCGTCTCGCGCTCTATGAGATAACAAGAAGGACTTCCGAATGGGAAGTCCTTTTTTGTCATCCAAGAAGTGCAATGCACTTCTCGTTACCCAACTGCAAAGCAGTTGTGGTTCGATTTCTCGGGAAACTAAAGTTTCCCTCGGTCGTGTCAGAGCAGAGGTCCACCGGACCTCTTGACACTCGTCTTGCATAACATACAGAAATATTTATTTGCGTGGCAGATTTTTAGTTCACTACCTCCAATGTTCCTTTTTATTATATTCTTTTTATTATTATTTCACATATCTTTTCACACACATATTATTCATACCCCCATATTTATGCGCTGTTATTTGTATACACATTAGCACATATATTACATCATTTTGTATTAATTTTAATATTTTTTATAATTCCACTTGTATATTATTCACAAAGTGTTAAAATATAAACATAAATTCAACGTGAATGGAGGTAAATATTATTATGGCACAGAGATTTATTCTTAACGGTACATCTTACCACGGAAAGGGAGCTATCAAGGAGATAGCTACAGAGGCTATTTCAAGGGGATTTAAGAAAGCATTTGTATGCTCTGATCCAGATCTGATTAAATTTGGGGTAACAAAAAAGGTGACAGATGTATTAGATGAGGCTGGACTCGCATATGAGATTTATTCTGACATCAAAGCCAATCCAACTATTCAGAACGTACAGAATGGTGTTGCAGCATTCAAGAGCGCTGAGGCTGATTACATTGTAGCAATCGGTGGAGGATCTTCCATGGATACAGCAAAAGCAATCGGTATCATTATTGCTAATCCGGAATTCGAGGACGTAAGAAGTCTGGAAGGTGTTGCGCCAACTAAGAAACCTTGTGTACCGATCATTGCAGTTCCGACAACAGCAGGTACAGCAGCAGAGGTAACTATCAATTACGTTATCACAGATGTAGAAAGAAAACGTAAATTTGTATGCGTTGACCCACATGACATGCCGATCATTGCAATCGTGGATCCGGATATGATGTCTTCCATGCCAAAGGGACTGACAGCTTCCACCGGTATGGATGCCCTGACACATGCGATCGAGGGATATACAACCAAAGCTGCATGGGAAATGACAGATATGTTCCATCTGAAAGCGATTGAAATTATTTCAAGATCCCTGCGTGATGCAGTTGACAACAAGAAAGAGGGACGTGAGGGAATGGCACTTGGACAGTACATTGCCGGAATGGGATTTTCTAACGTAGGTCTTGGAATTGCACATTCCATGGCTCATACCTTAGGTGCTGTTTATGATACACCACATGGTGTTGCATGTGCTATGATGCTTCCAATCGTTATGGAATACAACGCTGACTGCACAGGTGAGAAATACCGTGAAATTGCAAGAGCAATGGGCGTTAAAGGTGTTGACAACATGTCTGTAGAAGAATACAGAAAAGCTGCTGTTGATGCTGTTCAGAAACTTTCTGTTGATGTTGGAATCCCGACAAAACTGGAAGCTCTGAAAGAAGAAGATCTGCAGTTCCTCGCTGAGTCTGCTCACGCTGATGCTTGTGCACCTGGTAACCCGAAAGATGCAAGCGTAGAGGATCTGAAAGAGCTCTTTAGAAAGCTTATGTAAATTGATTTCTGGTACACGGGCGAAAATTCTTCCTGTGATTGGGGTTAGAGTTTTGTCTTCGTAGAAAGGGACAGTGCAGCTGGCTCAGGGTTACGCACACTGTTCATACTAAGAAAAACAACAGATTGCTAAGAACAAAGAAAGGATCGATAAACTCGCTGCCGCTCAGACAGCTATCGATCCTTTCTTTAACACAATCTATCGTTTTTCAAGTATGAGCAAGTATGCTCCACATTCACCAGCTGCACTGTCCCTTTCTACTTCGATTGTACTCTATCGAATCATAGAGCAGATTTGTTTATGTACAGAAATAGATTTACGGATCGTGCAACGATTTGGAAGGATTCGTATAAATTTTCTGTGGACAGAAATAGATTTACAAGAGCCCTCGTTCTTTGAAGACGTCTCTTAGCTCTACCGGCATGGATTCGGAGAGGAATCTAGCCAGGGTTTCAGGGGTGGCTTTGTGGTTTCCGAGAACCCACTGGACGGTCATGTAGATGGAGCCCTGGCAGTACATTTCTAACTGGAAGCGAATCTTGTCAGACATCTTTTTCCCTGTATTTCCTTCAATCCGATCGGTGTAGAATTTTGTGATCAGCTCGAAATCATGATCACGCAAACAGTTCTGGTCGTCATTTTTAAATGCCGCACGAAAGAAAAGTGTTTCTTTCTGAATGTATTGGAATTTATTTACAAGGCTTTCATAGACTGTTTGTCCCTCTCCCATATGCTCAAAGGATTCAATCAGTATCTTATCAAAATACCAGTTGATCAGATCGTATTTATCCTGAAAATTCCGGTAAAAGGTCTGACGAGTCACTCCGCATTCTTCTGTGATCTCTTTCACAGTGATCTTCTCAACCGGTGCTTTTTTCATGCATTCTTTCATCGCCTCTGCCAGCCGATATTTTACTTTTTCTCCTGACTTGCTTATTTCTGCCATAATTTTTTCCTCTCCACTCCAAGCAATTCAAGTAATTCATTATGCGGATATTCTTCGTCTTCCTGATAAATATCCACATAGTTCATCGCCGCACCTCCGTCTACGAATGCCGGAAACAGAAATCCACATTGTGGTTCGCCCGGTTCGTATTCCCCACTCAACGGGCAGATTACACACAAAATGTATTCATACATTCTTTCGGATTCTCCCTGACGTATATGATCCAATCCCTTCGCCGGAATGTCATATCTGTCATGAAAAACATAGATCGCATAATCCTCATCTGCCTGATAATGTTCTCCGACAATCTCATAAAAGGTCTCCATCAGAGCATCATTTTTCAGACCGCAGGCACGCATCCCCATTAGAAGTTTCCACATACTGTCCGGATTTCTCCGATCATCACAAAACTTATATTCCTTCAAGTTTTTATTCGTCTTTGCAAACGGTACTTTCTTCGCAAGGGCCAGATTTTTCTCCTGTTCTGCAGGATTTAAGTTTAGAAAACTGGTGTTAAATGTTCCATCTATAAATCCGTCTATATCCATATAGCTTCCGGCGATCCGAGTGATCGATGTCCGTTTTACTGTCATCCGTCTGGTCAGCGCTAGCATATCTTCTCGATTAATCATAGTTTTCCCCTCCGTACTGTTCACTTCGAATCTCTGCTTATGTAGACAATTTCTTTAAAAAGTCTTCTGTCGTATCCTCTCTGTCAATCCTCGAAGCATTAATGGTTCTACTCCACTACTTTTTTCTTCCTCTTTTTCCTCTGCCTGCATGATCACATCACGTACCTTCTGCATTCTCTCGTCAAGAGCTGAACTGATCTGTGCACAATCCATCATCTCTTCTGCAAGATACTTACTCTGTTCTTCCGGAATACTCTTCTTATAACGAAGCTTATGCTCCAGACTCGCCCAGAAATCCATCGCAATCGTGCGAAGCTGAACTTCAACTGTGATCATCTTTTTCCCTTCTTTCAGGAAAATCGGAGTTTTTACAATCAGGTGAAGACTTCTGTAACCACTCGGCTTTGGATTCGCAATATAGTCTTTTTTCTGAATCAGAATTACATCATCCTGGTCAAGAAAGCATTTTGCAAGCTTGTAAATATCATCCTGAAATGCACAGATCACGCGCACACCGGCAATATCCTGAATATTTTCTTCGATTGCATCAATCGTCAATGGAATATTTTTACGACGAATCTTCTTCAACAGACTCTCCATTGATTTCACACGAGTCTTAATGCTCTCGATCGGGTTGCGGTCATACTCCAGGGAATACTGTTCGCTCAGCACCTTGAATTTCGTCTCAACTTCCATGATCGCACACTGATAATAAGCCATCATTGTGTTGACCGGCTTTAAATTCTCCTGTACAAAGTCAATAAATTCATCTGAAAGAAGACTGTTTCTTACAAAGTCCTCTCTTCTTTTCTCGATTCGTTCTTCTAATTCTCGTCTACCCATTTGTTTCTTTCATCTCTCTTTTCTTGCTTTTATAAGATTGATCTAATCAGATACTTCCATTCTGCCAGATATTCTCTAAGCATATTATTCGGCAGATACAATGGATTCGAGCCTGCAGCAATCGCTTCCGCTGATTTCAGCCCCTGTCCTTTTGTGATCTGCATCGCCCGAAACATATGGAAATCATTTGTGATAATTCCAACACTTGCTCCGTCTCTGATATATTTCTTACTGTTTTTTATATTCTGCTCTGTTGTCTTTGATTCGTCTTCCAGAATCAGACGGTCTTTCTCAATTCCGGCTGCTTCCATATAATCAGCCATCGCCTGCGCTTCCGTACACGGCTCGTTATACCCCTGTCCACCTGACACAATACAGATTGTCTCCGGATTCTTCTCCAGATAATCGATTGCTGTGTTCAGTCGATGCTTCAGCACCTTACTCGGTCCATCTGCTCTCACCTGTGCACCAAGCACTATGATGTAGTCCAGATTTCCATCTGCCTTCGCATGCATCTGACTAATAATGCATCCTTCGATAATTACAAAGGAAAATACAAACACGAGCAGTATTCCTCTTAATATCCACAACATCCACATCGGAATTCTTGCCCATCCATCCAGAAATGTAATCGCTGCGCATCCTCCAAGCAATGCAGCCAGTACAAACCAGATCAGGAAGAATCCTGTCCCTGATCCATTTCCACTCATCCAGAACCCATAACAGGCAAATAGCACTGCAAATAAAATACATATTATAGTTACTGTCATTTTCCGCTTTGTTCTCACTTTCCACTCTCTCCAAGAATCAGTCGAAGCAGTGTCTTATCAAGCATGATTGTCCGGTTCCATGGGTTCAAAATGATACCTTCAATCTCATTCACCTGTACAGCGGACTGAAATAATGGTTCGATTGCTGTCAAAAAGGTAGACATCACACGATCAGAACCTTTCAGTTCTTCTTCAAAACTTGTAAATGCACTCCACCACTTCTTTCCATCAGCTGTCTTTACTGCCTGTATCTTCAGTTCTTCTGCAACAGAAGGCTCTACCGCAAGAATCAATTGTCCTTCTTCTTTCATTCGTCTGCGGATCACTGTCAACGTATGTGCTAAAAGTTCCTGAGACGCTTCCTGCTGGAGCGCAGAAATTGCTTCCTCAATCTTCTCGTTTCCTTTCAGTCCTTCGTCTTTTGTATCGTTATTCTGTATCTTCATCCTCGCTGCTCCTTATAAATTCTTTATAGTTTAATAAGCATTAATATTCTAACACCAATATGCTCTAATCCCCCTTGTGACGGAGGCAGTAACACATCTCATGCTTTCATGTCTGATATCTTTTAAGTATATCATAAAAAAAGAGAATAGTGTGATATTTTAAATTTGTTTCACACTATTCTCTCTTTTTTTACTTTTATTAATATGACTTTGGATTCTTCACATTTATCTAAGACACAAGCTCCTGCATCAGCTCATGCACACTCATCATCTGATTGATCCGTCCGACATTGCTTCCGCAGAATACAAGTCCATTTTCCACATCACCTTTTACGGCATCAATCAGTGCCTTCGTGATACAATACGGAACTTTTACCGGATTACATTTCGCTAAGCAATTATAACATTTCTTAATAGGCTCTTTTTCTTTCTCAACACGCTCGATCAATGCGTTGCGGATGGCTCTTCCCGGCATTCCGACCGGACTTTGGATAATCTGAACATCCTCTTCTTTTGCATTGATATAGGCCTGCTTATACGCCTCTGACGCATCACATTCTTCTGTTGCCACGAACCTGCTCGCAATCTGGACTCCATCTGCTCCAAGTGCCAATGCGTGATCAATATCTGCTCTGTCGAAGATTCCACCCGCTACAATTACTGGAATCTTCTTCTCGTATCGCTTTTCATACTCTTCCTTACAGGCAATGATCTGACGGATCTCCTCATCATAATCCATCGTATCAATCTCATCTAACTGCTCTCTTGAGAATCCAAGATGACCTCCAGCTTTCGGTCCTTCTACAACAAGGAAATCTGCTGTTCTGTCATACTTATGCGCCCACATTTTCAAGATCAGCTGTGCTGCTCTCTTAGAAGAAACAATCGGTGCAATCTTCGTGCGACAAGTCTCACTGACCAACTCCGGCAGATTCATCGGAAGACCTGCACCGCTGATGATCACATCTGCGCCTGCTGCCACAGCCTCTTTCACATGCTCTGCATAATGTTTCAGCGCAACCATGATATTTACACCGACAAGACCATTTCCCTGCGCGATTTCTTTCGCTCTCTTGATATGCTTGTGGATTGCTCTGTTGTTACATGCAGCCTGATCCTTCTCAAATCCTTCCTCATCATAACCGATCTGTGCTGTCGAAATAATTCCTACTCCGCCTTCTTTCGCTACTGCTCCTGCGAGAGAGCTTCTGCTGACTCCAACGCCCATACCACCCTGGATGATCGGGAGCTTCGCAGTCAGATCACCTATTTTCAATTGATTGTTTATACTCATTTTCAATTCTCCTGTATTTTATTTTGAATTTCAAACTATTTTAAGTATAAACTATTTTGTTGAAATGTCAAGGAGTATTGATTCTACGGATTAATCCGCGGATTAAAACCCCCCGTTTTGATAGGCTCTTGCGATAACATATGATGGTTCATAAAATGCACTGCAATTATAATTATCTATCGTATCGCAGATTTCATTATTATATACGCGGATAATTCCATCTACATAATCTTCTTCCGGAACTAATGTATCAGAAATAAGACGCTGATATACTTTTCCCATTTCTAATGCTGTAGGTATTTTTTCTACCAATTCTTTATCAACTACTGTAATATCGAAATCACCTTCTACCAAACTATATTCCTCGATCCAATCATCCTCAACCTGCAAAGGATTCTCACAATGAAGCACATTTGCTACACTGATCAAATGCACTAGTGACTCCCTTCCAATTGCATTTACCACATATTTATTTCTCTGATGAATTCTTCGGGCAACACGTTCAATCATATAACAGATGAAATATAAATCATTTGTCTGTATTTCTTCATCTGGGAAGTACTTATTTGTCATAATGTTATGCTCCCTTCATAATGCAATGTTTGTAATGCTTCTTCCGTACAAAAAACTATCTGATGGGTAGGATATTTGAATTTAACCAAAGCCCAAAACGCTTCTTTCGAAATTTTATCTGCTGCATAATCCTCCACATAATCCCAAATCTGATCATCTGCCATAGGACCTTCTACAATATCATATGTGTGCATCTTTCCTCTTCGACAATTTACAACAAAATCAAGCCATTCTTCTGTCATTTCAGAAAAACAGAGAATCTTAAGTTCTGGATTTTTAAGATAACTATAATTATTTACGACAGATGCGCCTTTTTTTGTTAATGCCCAGCGTTTCGCTTGTTTTTCTATATTTGTACAATAAAAACCATATCCAAAATCCTTATAGTAACCATTAATAAGTATTTTGGGATTAGATACTTCTACATTACTCCCATGATAAATAATCGTGTTTTTCATTATGCTACCACCTCATTTTCTGCGGAATTATCGGCTCCGTTTTCGATTTCAAAATTCAATATATAAATTATAACAGAAATCTTACGCTAAAGGGATTTTTTCCAAAAAAACGCAAAAAGAGCAGGACGTATCCTCTTTGATGCACCTTGCTCTTTTTGTTTTTATTCCCCTGTTTTTGACTGGCTTTGTATTTTTGCAATTTTCGGATAACATTTCCTGCTCTATTCGTTGACTTGCTTCTTAATTTTGCAATTCTCGGGTAACATTTCTCGCTCCATTCTTGACTTGCTTTGCAGTTCTTCGCTTCTCGGGTAACGGTGTACCTCTCTCCATTGACTTGCTTTGCAGTTTTACGCTTCCCAGGTAATGATACGACATCCATTCGTTGACTTATTTTTCAGTTCTCTAATTCTCAGGTAATACTGCTCCCTATTTCCGTTGACTCAAATAGCATTTTAGTCAATCAAGTCATCAAACATCTCCAAGTGCTATCCCAAATAATATTTTTCTAATATAAAGTCATTCAAGAATGCCTCGGCATTCTTGCTGCGAGGTGCGCGTAATTGCATGACATACTTCTACTACACACCTCTGCAATCCTGCCTGAGGCTATATCAGCTCAATAACCATAGTAAGAATTTTCAGAATCTCCGTCAGCATAGCATCTTTCCATTCATATAAAATAATCGTAACTGTTCAGCGTCAGAGTCAACCTCCAAAATGCTACGCATTTCGTCGGTGTGGCGTATCCGCCAAATAACATCAACATAAATATTTTTCCGTCAATTTTTCCATTAATCTTGAATTTAACAGGCTTTGTTCCGTTTCGAATGTCATTATTAACTGCTCGCCGGGGTAAATATTATTTAATTGATATAATTCTATTTTCCGTACTGCTGCTCTTGCATAATCTTGTTTATCCATCATTCCTTCATGTTCCCAATAAATTTCCTGATAAGTTTTCTTCGACAATAGTGTGAAATCTGGATATACGATACCATATCCTTTGAGATAGAGTGGCTTCTCATATTTATAAGGTATATTGTTTCGATAAAAATAATCAGCAAGTATTTTCTCAGACTTAGATCTGACTCTTTCTCCTTTTTCAGTCAAAATCAGTGGCGTACCTTCTTTGAATTCTTTTCCCTGATATTCTTCTTCATACCACATTTTAAGCAATTGATCCCATGTTGACTCTACTGGAGTTACTAATGCTTGCCTTTCTTTGTTCATTGATGTGTAGATTTTCTCTATTTCATCATCCGAATAATTTTTTGTTATTTTCTTTATTTGCTTAAGTCTTGCTTCTGCTTTTTTCACCACTGATTCATTATAATTCTTTTGTGCCAGAAGCCTTGCCAGTTCCATCTCCGCTTTTGGAATGTAAGTTTCATTATCTGCGCTCATATACTGATAATAACGTGGCTTGCTTTTATCGCATGAAATTCGAAGACGTCCTTCCGGCGCTGATTCCAGACCTGATCTTGCTTTATTTATAATAGTTTCTAAACGCTTTTGCTCCTGAACAAGCAAATGTCTTAATTCTTGCATACGTGTCTCCTTATTAGAAATTGATAGATTTGTTTTTAGAAAAATGTCATCAAATTTTCTTTGATTATTGAATTGTTTTTATTTTTAGATTTTGGGATTTTTAAATTGTTTCAATTGATTTTTATCTTTTCGATTTGTTACTGAATTAGTTCTGATTGCTTTGATTGCTTTGATTACTTTGATCTGTTTTTGATTTGCTTCAGTTGTTTTTGACTGTCTCAATCTGTTTTTTCGGTTATCTCAATCACTTGTAAAAGTTGCTCTACAATTAATTTTACGTGATTCTTTTGACTTGTTTTTTATTTCTACGATTCTTAGGTAACGACACACTCTCCTTTCATTGACTCGCTTAGTGGTTTTGCAGTTCTCGGGTAACGTTACGCCCTCTCTCCATTGACTTATTTTTTCATTTCTTTAATTCTCAGGTAATGCTTTCCCCTGTTTCCATTGACCTAAATAGAATTATTGCCAATCAAGTCACCACACAACTTCCAAGTACTCCCCCAAATATCACTTTTCTAATATAAAGTCAAATTACTGACTAGATGCAAGTGTTTTTAATAGTGAGACTACTCCCCTGAATAACTCTTTTCCACTATATAGTCAAGTTCCTAACCAGGTTCAGGGCTTCTAGCAACGATGTTAGTATCTAAAATAACATTTTTCCTGTACAAAGTCAACAGATTTGTAACACTCTTCCATAGTATTTGTAACAAGAAAATCCAAAATATTGGCACGTAATTTAAACAAGAAAATCTCCTCTCAAATCTTATGGGATCTAATTGGACCCAGTAGATATGAAGGGAGATTCTATTTTGCTATTTTGAGGAAAACGTTTCTACATCTACTATATTCATTGACTTGTTTCGCATTTCTTCAACTCTCGGATAACTGCACGCCTTCTCTTCATTGACCCAAATAAAATTGTTGCTGTGCCTCTGTTTTCTAACAAATGGTAAATGAATATCTGATGTCTTCTTCCGCACTGATATGGTATTCGTCTTCCACATCACTTCCCCAGCTGTCGATACCTCCGACTCCTCTGACTGCTCCGTATACACATAAAAC
>OGHD01001094.1_pt1 | contig 11828 bp, 6 predicted proteins | sample 1571341 | NCBI WGS metagenome assembly OGHD01 (sample SAMEA2582026, study PRJEB24529) | metagenome | biome: Human gut stool | place: China | collected 2011 | reverse complement strand
CGACCCATTTCTGGTGCCATTTCTTCTCGATTTCTCTGAAGTTGTATTCCATTGTCTTTATCTAATTATTTTGTTTCTTTTCTTAAATATAATAAGGTAAAACCCCATTCAAGGTGCAAAATTACATTTATTTTAGCACATTACAAAATAAAATGCAAGTTTTTTATGATTTTAATGCCTGGGCATGCTAGTATTGCCCTTTCCGCAGTATGATGTGGAATACGTCACCAAGCTACTGGCGGCTTTCAATTCCGAGAGCCACCCAGAATGTTATTCTTTAACTATCATTTTTATGTAAACAAATCATCCATGGTGAGTTGCACCTGTGCTATTGCCGAATGGGCTGTAGGACGAATACCAAACGTAGTTATCAAAGTAGGCAAGATGCCATGACGTACTCCCGTCTCTTCTACGAAATCAGCCATACGAGTTCTTATACGAAGCTCTTCCTCCTTCGTTATGCTATAAGGAGACTGCGAATACTTGATTTCACAGAGATTAATCAGATGGTCAGCTCGCTCTATCAGCAAGTCTATCTGCGCCGCAGGTGTAGAGCACTTGCTTCGCCAGGAATAATACTCCGTATAGATTTGCTCAATGCCTAAACTCTTCTTTATCTGAGGAATATGCAACATACAGATACGTTCAAATGCCAAGCCATACCATGTGTTTTGGCGAGGCTTGCCCATCTGATGCGTCCAGTAAGCTACATCCGTGGTACCAGGATGACAGAAGGACATATAAAATAAGGTGTATAAGTCCGTGAGCTGGTAAATCTGGTCTTTTTGCTTGATTTTCTTTTCACGCGTATTATAACCTCTTACAAAGTCACAGTTGATCAATTCCCGAAGCACCTTGGTCAATGTTCCACCCGACTTCAAATTCAGATGCGTAGAAATTTCCTTGCGAGTCATGCCTTGCTTACATTTTGCCAGCGTTTCTATCACTCTCATATAGATTTCCGAGTTTCGGAACAAAGAAGAATACAGCCTATCATACTCTCGTTTCAGTTCACCACGTTCAGCAAAGAACAATCGATCTACATTAGCCTCCACACCTTGCGTCTTGTCCAGCAAGCTCAGATAGTAAGGCACTCCACCCATCATGCTATAAATCTGCAAGATGGAAAGACGTGGCCACAAGAATCCATTCGCCTGGAGAAACTCCTCCGTCTCACCTAGTGTAAATGGAGCCAAGTACATCTCATGCGTAATACGATTATGAAGTCCGCCATGGCTATCTATGAGATTAGAAATCATCCACGATGTGGCACTGCCACAAACCACAAGCATAATCTCATTCTGATTAGCCGCCCAACTATTCCAAAAATGCTCAAAAGCCTGCTGGAAATTAGACTTGGGAGTATCAAGACAAGGCAACTCGTCTATAAAAAGCAGTATGCGCTTACCTCCCAACTTCGACTTCAGCATTTGCTTCAAAATCTCAAATGCCTCTGTCCAATTAGAAGGCAAAGGCAGCTTTGGGTCGCCAAATTCACGCAAAGCATAGCCAAAATTAGACAATTGAGCCTCGGCTGGTGCATCAATAGACCCAGACATCTCAAAGGCAAATTCATCCTTGAATAGATTATGCACCAGATAAGTCTTGCCGATGCGCCTTCTTCCATACACTGCCACAAACTCAGCCTTTCCTGAATGGTAATACTCGGTAAGCTGTCTGATTTCCGTTTTTCGTCCTATAATTTGCTCCATATCGCTTGAATAAGATAATTTGTTACGGTGCAAAAATACGATAATTATTTGAAAAAGCAAACGATACTTTAGCCAAATCAATGTTTTTTAACTCGATTTGGCTAAAGTATTCCTTATATATTAGCCAAATCGGTGTTTTTTCGTCCGATTTGGCTAAAGTATCGCTTGCCCTCTATATGTTGTTTAGGTGTAGTTATTTTCATTGCATTTGACTTGTAAAGTTATTTATAGTCGATAATGCTAAGTGGAGAATAAGGGTGCAATTAGGCTTTGTAGTGGCTATAAAAAAGATATGCCCTCTTGCTTCACAGCAAAAGGGCATACGATCAGTTTTCATTTATAGAATAGTGTAAGTCAATAAATGAACCAAATTTAAAAACTTAATCTTATAAATCTAATCTTACTATAAGCCTATTCTAAAACTCATAATCGTTATAAATAGTTATTCTGTACTGGAGTTTCACTTAATTGGAACTGGAGTGTTACTTATGTGGTACTGACAAAGAACTTATAAGCATAAATCAGGCATCCCAATTGAAATAACTCAATATTCCAGACAAACCAGATTCCCTGCCGAGAGTTTTTTTTATTTTCTACTGAGTGAGTTCAATTTTCTTTCAGGCATAACATCAAAATACTCTCCGTTTACCTTTACTTTCACCTTGCATGGTTTGCGTTCAGCAGTAGATAGTCGCCATCGTGTCACCATTCCGTCTTTCCAATCCAAATCGACTTCTATATTGCCTCGTGCTTTTACGCCTTTCACCGAACCTGACGGCCATTTTACTGTAGATGTTGGCAGAAGTTCAATCACACCAGACTGCGACTGTACGAGAGTTTCAAGCATTGCAGCAGCCACTCCGTAATTAGCATCCATTTGCAATGGCAGGTTCTGCGTAGTCAGCAGATTGTCGAGCGTATTGTTGCAGAGCAATCCCTCAATCATATCGTGAGCACGCTCTCCATCCCTAAGTCTTGCCCACAGACACGAGCGCCACGCCCATGCGAATGCACGCAGACTGTTGCCTGAAGTCTTACGCAACTCCAAAGAACGACGCGCAGCACGAGCCAGCATCGCAGTTTCCTCCATATTTATTTGGTTTCCTGGATACACTGCAAACAGGTGTGAAGTATGACGATGGTCGGTAACGGGATCACGGTCAATCATCCACTCCATAAGATTGCCCATCTTGCCAATTCCAGGCTGATGCATACGCGCCAACTCACTGCTGAGACGTTCGGTAAAAGCCTTATCAACGCCAAGCGTACGTGCCGCCTGTATAGTATTAGCAAAGAGAGCTGAGACAATCTCCTGATCGTGCGACACACCGTCTTCACCACGCGGTCCTATCTCAGGCGACCATCCGTTAGGCACCACAAGCGTACCTTTCTTTATATTGGCAAGTTCGGGATACTTGGCAACATCCACCGCCTTATATTCGCTCTCAAAGCCTTGTCCACCTTCACCGAGGGTCTTCAAGTGACGTTCCCAATATTGACTAATCTCCTTCAACACCGGATAACCGATACGCTTAAGATAGTTAATGTCGCGTGTAAAGGCAAAGTGCTCCCAGAAATGCAGCGCATACCATGCAGAACCAGGTAGATTGACCTGCCATCCACCACCGCCGAACGGATTGTGCGACGTATAGACTATCCATCCATCGCTCGTACGGTCGTGACTTCCTATCGTTTCAAGATACTCATTGGTAGACATACGGAACGGTTCACGCATAGCATACAGATAATCAAGCAGCGAATTATGACACTCGCTCAGATTGGCAACCTCAGGCAACCAATAGACCATCTGCAGATTGATGTTGCTGTGATAGTCGCTACCCCATGGAGCAGTTATGCGCGCGTTCCATATTCCTTGCAATCCAGCAGGCAGACTACCGGGGCGCGACGATGCAATCATAAGATAACGTCCGAAATTGAACATTAGGTTTTCCAATCCAACATCCATACGACTATTCTTATATGCCGTCAGACGCTCAGCCGTTGGCAGAGCTGCAAGCGAAGCGTCAGAACAATCCAAAGTCAGACTCAGTCTGTCGTACAAAGCCTTATAGTCGGCAATATGACGGGCAGAAAGAGCGGAATAGTCAGTATTCTTTATGGCTTCAAGGCGCCTGTTAGCACGTTGTACAGCATCTTCACCACGGAAATTCCGCTTGAAATCCATTACATAATTGGTTTCCACAGCAATAAGTAATGTACACGAATCGGCACCTTCCAGTTTAAGACAACCATCTTCAACAATCAGACTTCCTCCGCTATTGCGCACTTCAACAACAGCCATGCCTGTCATTCCATTGCCAAGACGACTTGTCAGCGTCAGCCTGTTGCCAACCGCACTTGTACTATCATCGCTCCTATGTGTAGCAAAAAGAATCTTGCCATCCAGCCCCTTATCTTTGTCGGCAGTATAGTGCACCACCATTACCTGATCTGGATAACTACAGAACGACGTGCTCGCCACAGCTATTCCCTTACGTACAGCTGTTGACTTAATAGTTCCTTCATCAAGACAGATGGCTCTACAGAAACTATTCCTTGCTACCGGACAGCCGAAATCGACAATCAAATCGCCTACTGGTTGCGAACCTCCGAATCCATCAGTGCCAATCTCCGGACCATTCTCTCCACCGAAGCTCTTGTCGCCTTTGCTGTTTATGGTTCCCTTGTTCTGTCCGCCCGACCAATACGACACTTCATTAAGCACATATCTGTCACGTCCGCTACCGTTAAGCACAGATGCAGCCAAACGTCCGTTGCCTATAAAATAGGATTCCTGTTCCCACAACCGCACAGGATTGGGATACTTGCCACGCGTCAAGACATTAGTTAAAGGGTTAAGATAGTTAGTCTCCTCACCTTGTTCCCAATATCTTGTTTTACTTGGCAAGCACTTAGCCATAGGTTGCAACAGAACGGCGTCACCCTCGTACACGCCATCGTACAAGCACGATGTTAGTCCATGCTCATTCTCGTTCTCAATAACCTGCGTAAAGGCAGGCTTGTCCGACCATACACGATGCGCCCCACTACTCTGCGCACTCAATGATGCATAAGTAGCAAACAGAGCGCCCAGTACAACTACAAATCTACTTATCATATATTCTTATTGAGTTCAAGCACAATAACCTCTACATCATCTTTCTTAGGATTCAGTCCACCGAGCGTCACCATCTGTCCCTTCTGCTTTACAGACACCTTATAACCACCGTTCAAAGCATAGGCTTTACGTACACGATAACCTTTGTCCATAGCAGGCAATGCAAGTTGGTCTGAAGTGTATTCTCCGAGTAGATAAATATAAATACGGTTGTCTTTATAGCAGAATCCATACTTTCCGTCGACGGGTTGCCACGGACCGGCAGAAGTTGCATATACAGCCTCAGCAATACCATCTACCCAACTGCCGAACTTAGCCAAATGGCGTGAGGTTGCCTCGGGAATACATCCATGACGGTCGGGACCTACATTGATAAGAAAATTCATTCCGCGAACAATGCAATCAGCCAAATAACGCTTCAACTGACCTACACTAATCATCTTACTTTCGTCGTCCATTGCAGGGGAATATCCCCACGGTCCGGCTATTGTGAGGCACTTCTCTTGAATACGCTCGCGTATCTTGCCCGTAACAGGTTTCGGACCCTCGTCACAAGTATAGTCGCCTATCCATCCCGTACGTGGATTCATCAGAATGTCAGGCTGATGCTTACGAACCATTCCAATCAATCCAAGCCATTTACCATTTGCTTCATCACGATCAAGGAAGTAAGGATTTACCTGCCACTGATTATCAGGTTCAACATATTTGTACGATTCCCAGAAATAGGCAGCATCACGGTCGCCACCTTGCTCTGCCAGCCATCCGCCATCCCAAAACATCATGTCAATCTTGCCATATTCGGTCATAAGTGTACGCGTGTCGCTATACAGTTCCTCCTTCATGAGTCGTGCGTTCTCCTTATGCCACGCAGCTGTTGTGTAACCGAACTTGTTGGGTTTGCAATCGGTTCCTGTCACGTCGTAATAACCCGGATAGCGCCAGTTGATAAGCGTCTTGTACAATCCTACACGCATACCGCTGTTGCGACATGCGTCAACATACTCGCGCACGAGGTCGCGGTTAAGTGTCTGGCGTGAAGAGAAAGCATTCATATAGTGACTGTCAAACAAGGCATATCCATCATGGTGCATCGTAGTGAGCACGGTATAACGCGCTCCCATCGAACGTGCCACGTCCATCCACTGCTTAGGATTGTAGAGACTGGCATCAAAATATTGGTCGCCACTCTCGGCATAAGCCAGTTTGCGGTATTCCTCCGGCATTATGCCTTTGTTATTCATGTTCCATTCGCCACGCGCCGGACCTGCATATAGTCCCCAATGAATGAACATGCCTATCTTGGCATCATGCATCCACTGCATAGCCGAGTCGCTCTGCTGCTTCACTTCATAATCAGTCTTTGGAGCCGACATATTGTATCTGGTAAATCCGGATACATTACAGTCATCTGCCGACAAATGAGGATTGCTGCTGCCATAAGCAGCCGACGTACACACTGAGCCTATAAACAGCGATGCAACAAATAGTAGTCTTTGAAAATTCATATAAATAATATGTTTAGGTTTCTTGAAAGAGTCACGTTATGCAAAGATACACATAAGTTGTAATAAACAAAGAAGAAGTGTGCCAAAATTAATTTATAAATACAAATCCATTTCGGCACACCTTTCTTATATATGCTTACCGCAGTTGTTCATAACAACACGATAAACGTCCAATCATCTTATTATCTATAACCAGCAATTCATTACTGATAGTTAGGATCCTGTACAAGCACACCGTGAGCCTTGTCGATTTCGTCCTGAGGCAACGGGAAGTACTCGAAAGCAGAAGTTACCACTTTCGTGTAAGCAGGATAAGCAGGATCTACTGCTCCATCAACAGTCTGCTGAAGCAGTTTCCATCTCTTCAACTGGAAATAGCGCAAGCCTTCAAAGCAAGTCTCCACACGCCATTCATTGCGTATGCGTTCACGCAACTCAGCCTGTGTAAGGTTTTCTCCGTCAATAGCAGGCTGATGCGAACGAGTACGTACAGCGTTTATTGCCTTAAGAGCCTTTTCGGTAGGTCCGTTAACCTCATTCTCAGCCTCAGCTATCATAAGCAGCACGTGAGCATATCGCATAATTACCACGTCAGCATCCGACACTGTGTTATAGTCAGGCAATGACTTTGTTGGCTGCAGAATCTTCTTTACACCAAAACCAGTGAATGAAGCATTATTTGTTTCAGTCACCTCAACATTGTCAGCACCTTCAATTCCGTCGCGCTCAAAACTTGTGTAACGTGTGTTAACCACCGCATCAATGAGACGCTCGTCACGGTTCTGGAACATCTTGGCACGCTCTGCTCTTTTCTGGGCTTCTGTTGAAGATGACGAATAGAGCACGCTCTCATCAGGACGAACTGTAAGAGACGATTCACCCCACTTCTTGCCATCAGTACATTCGAAAGCATTGACAAGGTCGGTAGTAGGATCAAGACATGCCCATGCACCGAAGTAAAGGTCAAAGCTATTGGTAAGGTTAGGCTGCTGATAACGTACCGAGAACATAATCTCGGGCGACGAACCCTGATTGGCAGTGATGAAGTTGTCGCGTGTGCGCGGCATCAAACTGTTCTCAGGAGTATAGTTGCTGATTTCAGCCAATGTGTTCAACACTTCCTGCATCTTGGTCTTGTCGGCAGTGCCATCTTCATTATATGCATCAAACAGCAGCACTCTTGCCTTGAGAGCACGCACTGCATCAGCGGTGAAATGTCCTTTGCCCTCACCTGTATTATAGGTAGTGTTCCAAAGACTTGCAATAGCCTGATCGTAATCGCTTAAAATCTGATTCTTGATGTCTGCGCGCGAAGCCTTCGGCTGATACATATTGTCGGTGGTAAGTGTAGAGGTTACGAGCGGCACTTCACGGTAGCACTGATACAACCATGAGTAATAGTATCCCCTCAAGGCGTGACATTCGCCAAGCATATGCTTGCGATCTACGTCACTTATGTCTCCACCCTTGTAATTAGCAAGGTTCTCCATAACAAGATGTACTCTTGTTATGCCTTTGTAACATACGTCAAACACCTGTGATACGTAACCACCAGAACTTGGCGTCATATCACCCTTTGCTAAAGTGAGCACCGAACCGTATGTTGTTTCATTGTGACGTCCAATGGCATTATCGGTCAATCCATCGAAACAAGGAATAATCTCAGACAATGCTCCCGGCCAGTTGTACACGACAGAATATGCTCCCGCTATAGCCGACTCAAAATCGCTCTTGCTCTTCCAGAACACGCTCTGTGATGGTGAAGACGGTGGCTGCTTATCAAGATAGTCAGAACATGACGACAATCCCAACGCCAGCACACCCACAGCGAATATGTTTTTTATATATTTCATAATTAGTGTTTTTTTTAGAATTCTACATTGATACCGAACGAATAGATTTTGTTCTGCGGATACACAGCATCGCGTCCGTCAGAAGCACGCTCCGGGTCAAGACCCTTGTACGAGGTAATGGTAAGGAGGTTGTCACCCGAGAAGTATACGCGTACTCTCGACAGTGCCAACTTGCTGGTCCATACCTTTGGCAGCGTATAGCCGAAAGTGATGTTCTTCAGGCGGAAGTAAGACGCATCCTTGAGGAAGTATGAGTTTGCTCTTGTATTCTTTGAGCCACCCATATTGTCCCAATAGAGTTTCGGATGTGTTGCTCCATACGGATTCTCCTCAGTCCACATTCCTTTAATATAATCGCGGTTGGGTGCTGAACCCTGACGGAATGGATATACACCCCACTCGTTGGTATAGAACTTCTTGTCAGCTACGCCCTGTCCAATGAGCGAAAGGTCGAATCCCTTCCAGCTTGCACTTGCGTTGATACCATACTCAAAACCAGGGAAGCGTCCTGAGAATGTACGACGGTCGTAGTCGTCAATCTTGCCGTCAGGCTTGCCGTCGGGTCCTGAAATATCCTTATACTTAAGGTCGCCAGGCTTAGTATCGTCATTATACTGCTTGGGTGAGTTGTTTACCTCGTTCTGATCGGCAAATACTCCGATACACTCCAGCATGTAAAACTCGTTGTAAGGAAGTCCCTCACGACGAATGTAGTAGCCACTGATTTCCTCGGCACCAAACTTGGTGAGCTTGTTGCGCGAACGGTCGAAATACACACCAGCAGTATACTGCATGCCTGCGAGGGCACCCTTCTTAACCATATCGCTATAGTTGATAGCCAACTCGATACCAGTGTTCTTTACAGTTCCGTTGTTTACAGTAGGTGCAGACAATCCAAGGAGGCCTGACACCTGCGATGAACGGAGAATGTCCTTAGTCACCTTGTTATACCAGTCGAATGTAACGCTAAGACCGTGAAGCACCTTAAGGTCAAATCCGAAGTCGGTAATGGTGGTTGTCTCCCACTTGATGTCTCTGTTGGCATAGGCAGTCTGCTGATAGCCAGACACAACACCGTCAGTTGTCTTAGAGAAAGGATAGTCGTAGACATGCGAGATCATAGCCTGATACGGATAGAGTCCGATGTTTTGATTACCGAGCTGACCCCAGCTTGCACGCACCTTGAAGTTATCAAGCCATGAGCAGTTGAGCTTCTGAATGAACGGTTCCTCTGTCACACGCCATGCTCCTGAGAACGATGGGAATACACCCCAACGGTTTTCCTTAGAAATACGTGATGTACCATCATAACGCATATTTGCCTCAAAGAGATAACGTTCCTTGAAGTTGTAGTTCAGACGACCGAAGAGCGACTGGATAGCCCATTCCGCCTCGTCTCCGCCGTTCGACCAATTCGCAGTGCTACCAGCATTGATAGTTGGAAGATCGAACGCATACTCCTTACGGTAAGCATTCAATGTCTCGGTCTTCTCGTTCTCCTGGTTGTAACCAATCATAGCACTGATGTTATGAGCCTTGTTCTTCAGCGAGAGGTCGTAACGCAGATATGTATATAAATTGGTGTAGAACACACGGCTGTCTGATACTGTCAGACCTGATCCACCCTTATCAAGGGTACCCGACTGCTCTCCAGTGTGATAGTTGTATATTGGTGTTGAGCTTCCCCTCCAGTCCTTGGACTTGCTTGAGTTGAGTCTGACAGCACCCTTAGTGTACCATGTCAAGCCCTTCAGCAGCTTCACTTCAAGCCACATCTGAGCGTTGATGTCGAAGTTGCGCCAGCGCTTCATGGCATTGTCACCGATGATAGCCACCATATTCTTGTTGTGTGCCTCATTCGGATATGCGCTGCTGGTCCACTTTTTCACACCAGATCCATCATCTGGAAGCCACGGCATATAGGTAGGTGCCTGCGACAGTGTAGAAAGGAAAGCGTCAGACTGTCCCTGACGTGGCTGGTCAATCTCGCCATACATCATGCTGGTATATGTACCAAACTTGATAAAGTCGGTGAGGTGAGCAGTCAAATCGACAGTAGCATTGTACTTCTTGTAGTCGAAACCACGCATTGTACCCGGCTGGTCTACAAAGTTAAGTGCCACATTGTAGGTGGCTTTTTCTGTACCGCCTGTCATATTGAGGTTGTGAGTCTGAACCACAGCCGTACGGAACATGTAGTCCTGCCAGTCGAAACTTGGATACTTGTCGCTACCAGCATTTTTGCGGTAAGCCTCAATTACGTCAGAATCATACAATATGCCTAATTCTGAATTCTTGCGGGCCAAGTTTGCCAACTCCATATATTCTACCGAGTTTGTAACACGGTCGTACAAACGTGTAGCTGAGTGTAGGCCTACGTTGCCATGATAAGAGATGTGAGTCTTGCCCTGTGTACCTTCCTTGGTGGTAATCAAAATCACACCATTGGCAGCACGGGCACCATAGATTGCAGCCGAAGCAGCATCCTTAAGCACAGAGATTGATTCAATTACGCTTGGGTCGAGCGACGACATATCGCCAGGAACACCGTTGATAAGGATAAGCGGATCAGAACCTGCAGAAGAGAAAGTACCTTGACCACGAATACGGAACGAAACACTCTCCGAACCAGGCTGGCCGTAGCCCTGATTAACACGAAGACCAGGAACCTGTCCCTGCAACATAACCTGAGCATTGGCTACCGGACGTTTAGCTATGTCGTCGCCATTGACTGCCGATACCGAACCGGTCAGGTTCTCTTTCTTCTGTGTACCGTAACCTACAACAACAACTTCTTCCAGGCCCTGAGTATCCTCAGCAAGAGTAACGTCGAGGCTCTTTCCGTCCCACTTGATTTCACTGTTCACGAAACCAATATAAGAGAAAACGATTGTAGTACCCTTGTTTACACCAGAAAGGGTAAAATTGCCGTCCAAATTGGTAACGGTAGCATTCTTGGTACCTTTCACTGATACAGTAGCACCGATAATAGGTTCACCGGTAGCATCCTTTACCACACCCTTACAAACATCACCTTGCTGTGCAATCATTGCTGCACCCAATGTGTTTGAGGTAGAAACAGTACTCGCATTGGCGCCACCTACTAAGATCGTAGATAGTAATAGGGTCATGCCAAACTGACTTTTTTTGCTCATAATTGTTTGGTTTTAATTGTTATATTATGTAGTTTTATAGAGATAATCAGATTCTTAATTATATAATTGTCTGACTAAGTGTATATATATTGATTCAATTAATGATTCTTTTTGTTTAGGCTTATTTATTTTAATAACCGGTTGCAAATTTACGATAAATTTTAATAAGTTGTCTAAAAAAAAGTTAATAAATGCAAATGGGGCGAAAAACATATAAAACTTGCTTTTTCGCCCTCTCTTTATCCTTTTTATATAAGGTGGGGAAGTTAGAGAAGTTATCACTCAGAATAACTTTTAAAACATTACGCAAATATGAACAAGTACATTCCTTATAACATTACATGCCCGTTGGCATCCTGCAGCCGAAGTAAGCGCAGTTCGACTCAATCGCCCGCCGGGACGCCTGGCGGAAGACTTTCTTTTAAACAAACAAATCATTCATTGTAATCTGTTTCTGTACGATGTCGCTATGTTTGTTCTGC
>OGHD01001087.1_pt1 | contig 11860 bp, 10 predicted proteins | sample 1571341 | NCBI WGS metagenome assembly OGHD01 (sample SAMEA2582026, study PRJEB24529) | metagenome | biome: Human gut stool | place: China | collected 2011 | reverse complement strand
AGAACTATCTGCCTTGTCTATATTGAAAAGCCGAAGGTAGTATACCAAATTCTTCCTTAAAATACCGACTGAAATATTTCGGATTATTAAAGCCCACCTGATAGGCTATTTCTGAAATATTCTGTTGACTTCCACGGAGTAATTGGGCAGCCCGCTGTAAACGAATTATACGAATAAACTCGATAGGAGTCTTACCGGTAATAGCCAATAACTTTTTATATAAATGAACGCGGCTCATCCCTAATTCCTTGCTTAACTCTTCTACAGACAAATCACTGCGTGCAATATTGTCTTCTACATATTTCACAGCATGATTTATCAGTTTTTCATCCATCGAAGTTATGGCAGTCCCACTAGGTTTGAAATCAATATAAGCATGATTCCAAACCGTTTTCAACTTCTGTTCACTTTTTTCTTCAGGAACAGCAGTCACCATTTCCGGCAACTCCTCCGGTGGAATAATATGAGTTATCATCTCATTATCCTCACCCTCAATCAATTGAATCACCGTTGCTCTTTGTGGAGCAACGGCTGAGATTGTTTCTATGTTTTTTTCTTCTGCAATTTCTTCCGTATTACCAGATTCTAATCTTCGGATATCCTCCTCCAGTCCTTCTATTGTTATTATATGGTTTGGTTCTTCTTCCGATTCCTCCCCGGCATTAGACGCCATATAAAACTCCGGAATCTGAAGTGTGGAAATGTCTTCTACCGGCTTATCTGTAACTTGCACCTGTTCTATCTTCGTCGGTTTACTCTCGGAACGCTTTACTGGGATATGGATAACAAAAACACAACCGACAGGAGTATTATCCATTACGTTCACCGTGCCATCGTGAAGTGTGACAAAATCACGTACAATATTTAGACCACCTCCGCCATCTGAGATATTCATATCCGGATTATCCACTTGATAAAAACGTTCGAAAATGCGTTCTCTGTTTTCTTCTTTAATGCCGACACCTGTATCAGCCACTCTGATTTCCAGCATTTTCCGAGAATCCTGTCCTTCTACTAAACCGACAGACACATCAACTCGTCCACCATTGCAAGTAAATTTTAAAGCATTGGAAAGCAGATTCATCATCACTTCCCTCATTTTATCCCCATCAAACAACATATTCAACGAAGGAACTGCTGAATGAAAAATGAGAGAAATATCTTTCTTTTCAGACAAAGAGATAAAAGAATCACAAATCGTATGAATACAAGAGATGATATCATCATCAGACAGACTTAAATAATATCCATTCACATCAATTTTCCTAAAATCCAACAACTGATTTACAAGATTCAACAACCTTAATGCATTGCGTTGCACTATATTTAATTTATCCATCAGAACAGCATCCGATTGATATTCCTTCATCAGCGTTTCCAACGGTGAGATAATAAGAGTGAGCGGAGTACGTAATTCGTGACCGACATGAGTGAAGAACTTCAATTTCATATCTGCCTTCTCCTGATTCCTCTCTATTTCTTGCTTTATTTGCTGTTTTTTAAATTTATCCCGTTCTCCACGCAGAACCCAATAGCGTCCCAATATCAATACAGCAACCAACAAAAGGCTATAAACAACATATGCCCAAACGGAACGCCAAAAAGGAGGATAGATAACAATTTTCAATGAAGCTTCTTCATCTCCACCATATCCGTCACTGTTGATTGCTTTCACCTTCAGCATATAAGTTCCGGGAGCTAGATTAGTATAAGTCACTTTGCCAAAGGCAGTAGTCATCCAACCCTCATTGAAACCTTCCAGTTTATAAGCATACTCCGTTTTTTCCGGCAAAATATAGTTATCAGAAGCAAATTGTACACTGAACATATTCTGTTCATAACTCAATTTTATCTGATCTACCTTGTTCAACGCCTTATCCAAAATCACCCTGCCTTCATATTCCTCACCCACCCCTACTTCTTCATTGAACAAGAACAAACGGGTAAACATCACGCTGGGACGTTTTTTATTGTATTTTATATCATCCGGACGGAAGCGGTTAATACCATACAGCCCTCCCATAAGAATTTCTCCAGAAGACAATTTTTTAATGGAACGCAGGTTGAACCCACTATTTTGCAAACCATCTTTGTCATCATAAACACAACTATGAAAAATATAGCGCCCTGTTTTTAAATCTACTGCCGGTATGACATTAGTTATTCCACGTGCTGTAGTCACCCATATATTTTCATTACCATCTTCTACTATTCCAGAAATGATAGGGCTGGAAACTCCTTGCTCCACTCCTAATATAATCAGTTCATCCGTTTTGGGATTATAAACATTCAGCCCCTCACATGTACCAATCCATATCAATCCACGGCTATCCTCATACACCTGACTTATATTCTGATCTGAAAAATATTCCTTACCAGATTTAGTACCTTCCAGATTAACCACTTTTTTAGTTTCAATATCCAATTCCGAAAGTCCCTGAGCGGTACCAATCCACAAAGAGCCCTCTTTTCCCATACACAAAGAGGAAACATAATCGGATATCAAGCCGGCCGAAGTTGTATTATAAGTGGTGAACAAACCCGTCTTGGGATTCAAACTCTGCACTCCCCCACCCAATGTACCTATCCATATAATCCCCTGCTTATCTTCAGCCAAAGCCAATACATTATTATGAGCCAAAGAATTTTGCCGTTCCGATATGTTTTTTTTATAATGAATAATACGACCGTTATCATAACAAATCAAGCCTCCCCCAAAAGTACCAATCCAAAGTTTCCCATCACCGGCTTTCAAAATGCAAACAATAGCATCAGTAGTGAGTTTATCCGTACCTTTCTGTGGAAAAGCAGCCCGGTTGCCAGTCACGGAATTCCAATATATGATACCGACATCGTTGGTACCCAGCCACACATACCCCTCTTTGTCTTCTTCAATGCAACTAATATCTCCTATATACTCTGCACCAAATTTAAAAGCACACTCATTAAAATAGGAAATTCCTTTTTTATAAGTCCCCACCCACATAGTTTCACTGGAATCCTCGTATAGAACCATTACTGTATTATTTTGCAAACTACGTTCATCACCTGCCTTGTTCCGCAACTGCCTCACTTCCCCTGTCTTCTTATCCAATATATCAATGCCATCCTGATCTGTTCCTATCCATATACGCCCTTGCTTATCCTGTGATACAGCACGGACCATGTTATGAGACCGACGCTTGATAATATTTGTCAGCCAAGACAGCCACTTTTCCTGTTCCGGATTATAAACCCATATTCCAAGCGGACTGTACATCCATATATCATTATCACGATCTACAAACAGAGTGAAAATTCCCTGCTTGTCAGTTCCCAATTCCCCAACCAAATCATCCTGCTGCCATTTAATCTCATTTGTCCGAGTATCCAAACAAACAAGTCTTCCGGTATTATATACCAACAAGATTCCCTTGCTACATTCTACAATGTCCGTAATATCACCTTCTGGCAACTGATGAGTATCAAACAAAAGCGGATACAGTAATTGAGATTCCGGAATGTACAAATAACAGCCTTTTCCTTTTATATAAAACCACATATTTTTATTATGGTCTATATATACTAATGCTGGAGTTCCGTCAATACCGACTTCACATAGCCATGCATGCACCTCCCTATCAAATGTTTCTGATTCCGAGTTGTAAATGACATAACCCACACCGGTAAGAATCCATAAATTTCCTTTATAATCTTCTTGTATGCTTTTGATATAATTATCAGGTAAAGAAGCCGGATCAGCATTATTACTACGAAACAAAGTCATCTGGCACCCGTCATACCGATTTAAACCGGAAGCTGTGGCAAACCACATAAAACCTTCGGAATCTTTAAAGATATCAAGAACTTGATTGTTTGACAGACCATCTTTCACCTCCAAATGTTTAAACATGAATTCACTTGCATGCATCAGACTAGAAAAGCATAATAATGTAATGATCAAACATTTTTTTCTTATTCCCATAGATTTTAAAGGCTAATTATTTTTATTCCACTGCAAATGAAGCAAAAAGCTTGATAACAGACAAACTAATATCGGCTTTTTTATCATTCGATACCCACAATATGTTTCATTTTTCCTATTTTTGCAATTGAAATGAAAGCATTAACGGATACACAATACATACGACAGCTTGTCTCGGAGGGAGAACACTGTCATCAGGATTTCAAATTCGAGATTTCGGACGCACGCAAAATAGCCCGTAGCCTTTCCGCATTCGCCAATACCGAGGGCGGCAGGCTGTTAATAGGAGTAAAGGACAATGGCAAAATAGCAGGAGTCCGCTCTGACGAAGAAATATATATGATAGAAGCAGCAGCAACCATGTATTGCAAGCCCAAAGTAGAACTGGAAACGCAGACTTACAAGGTAGAAGGAAAGACTGTATTGGAAATACGTATTAACGAAACGGTTTCTAAACCTGTATATGCCCTAGATGAAACGAATAAGCCATGGGCCTATATCCGCATCAAAGACGAAAACATACTGGCCACTCCCGTCCATCTAAAGATGTGGCAACACAGCAAGAAACCTGAAGGAGCACTTGTAACATTTACCGAAAGAGAGCAACGGTTACTGGATGTCTTGAAAGAAAAAGAAAAACTTTCATTAAATCAATGTTGCAAACTTTGCAGGTTAAACCACAAGACAACTTGTGAACTATTAGCAGACTTTATCCGTTTTGGTCTAGTGGAACTTGTTTTCCATGGACATAAGTTCTATTTTAAATTAAACAAGGAATAAGTAAAATGGATATACTGACCCTATTAATCAGCAGAGTGAATGATGTGCTTTGGACTTATATTTTGATCATCATGCTGTTAGGATGTGCATTTTGGTTTACTTTTAAAACAAATTTCGTACAATTCCGCATGATAAGAGAAATGATACGTCTATTAGGTGATTCTACAGGCAAGACAGAAGGTCGCGAACACCATATTTCCTCTTTTCAAGCTTTTGCCGTTTCCATAGCTAGCCGCGTAGGAACAGGCAATTTGGCAGGAGTCGCCACCGCCATTACTTTGGGTGGTCCGGGTGCAGTTTTCTGGATGTGGGTAATTGCTCTTTTGGGGGCCAGCAGCGCTTTTATTGAGTCCACATTGGCCCAATTATATAAAGTACACGGACATAATTCTTTCGTTGGCGGGCCAGCTTATTACATGAAAAAAGGATTAAAACAGCCGTGGATGGGAGTTTTGTTTGCCTTTTTGCTTATCTTTACTTTTGGATTTGCTTTTAATTCAGTACAAAGCAATACCATTTGTGCCGCTTTCGAAGAAGCATTCAATATTCCTCCCAGCCTAATGGGAGTGATACTGACCTCGCTCACATTAATTATCATCTTCGGAGGCATTCAGCGTATTGCTAAAGTAAGTAGCATTATTGTTCCTGTCATGGCATTGGGATACATCTTTTTATCCCTTTTCATCGTAATTGTAAATGCAAAGCATTTGCCAGAAGTTATTGAATTGATTATAGCGAATGCCTTTGGCTGGGAACAGGCATTAAGCGGAGGTATAGGCATGGCATTAATGCAAGGAATCAAACGTGGATTATTCAGCAATGAGGCCGGTATGGGTTCCGCACCCAATGTAGCGGCAAGTGCCGATGTTACCCATCCTGTAAAACAAGGATTAATTCAGACATTGGGAGTTTTTACCGATACACTTGTCATATGTACCTGCACTGCTTTCATCATTCTTTTCAGCGGAGTGGCCTCCACAAAAGAAGCCAATGGAATAAAACTTACTCAAATGGCACTGAATAATGAAATAGGCAACATCGGAACTATTTATGTGGCGGTGGCAATTCTGTTTTTCGCCTATAGCAGCATTTTGGGAAATTATTATTACGGTGAAGCCAATGTACGTTACATAACTCATCGGAAATGGGCTATCCCCATTTATCGTATAGCAGTGGGAGGAATGGTTATGTTTGGGGCATTGGCCAGTCTGGAACTGGCATGGAGCCTGGCCGATATGGCAATGGGATTTATGACTATCTGTAACTTGATAGCCATTACTTTACTAGGGAAATATGCATTCCGTCTATTGGAAGACTATCGAATTCAGAAACGTAACGGGGTCAAAAATCCAGTTTTCACCAAAGACAGAATGAAAGATATTGAAAATGATTTGGAATGCTGGTAACACAAAGCAATACCCCCGGCATCAACCATTCAATAAAAATGATAAATAGTAAAACAAAAGGATTTTAATCAAAAATGTTTCAGTTTTTATCGCTATCTTTGCAGACAGGAAAACAATATAATTTAAGAACACAATGAGCATATTTTCAAAATTATTTGGTAAAAAACAGACAGAAGGAGAAGAAACAAGCCGCATAGGTGGTATGGAAGACTTCATGACACTAATCCGTGTATATTATCAGTCTGTAATGGCCTGCAACATAGGTATCACAAATATTAATTTTTTGCCAGACATGGCAGTTTTCAAACGCACCCTTAAAATACCGACCCAAAACAACAAGTTGGGAATTGCTGAGAAATCACGCTGCAAAAAGATGTTAGTAGAACTTTATGGTCTAAGTGATGATTTCTTTAAAGAAATTGACGGTTCTATAAAAAAGAATTGCAAGAATGTAAATGATGTCAAGACTTATCTTTTTATGTTCCAAGGATTCAGCAATGACTTGATGATGCTGATAGGTAATTTGATGCAATGGAAATTCCGTATGCCCAGCGTAATGAAAAAAATGTTACGTAACATGACCGAGAAAACAATTCATGATATCATGACCAAGACCGACTGGAAAGACGAAAGCGTACACAAGACCTGTGTTGCCATTCGTAAATACAAACAAGCCTTAGGATATTCTGAAAACTGGATGACGGAATATGTGTATAACATTGTATTACTGGCTAAAAAAGAACCAAAGCCAAAAGAATAATCATTAAAGATTTTATGAAATCCTTATTAAATATAGAAGAACATCCATTAGAGCCTTTTTTACCGGTTAACGCCAAACTACTGATGTTAGGCAGTTTTCCCCCACAAAAGAAACGATGGAGCATGGAATTCTTTTATCCCAATCTGCAAAATGATATGTGGCGTATTTTTGGAATAATATTTTTCCAAAACAAAGACCACTTTCTGAATCCTGACAAAAAGGTATTTGACAAGGAACGTATTATTGATCTTTTGAACAAAAAAGGCATCGCACTTTATGATACCGCTTCAGCTGTTCGCCGTTTACAGGACAATGCCTCAGACAAATTTCTGGAAGTTGTAGAACAGACAGATATCAGTTTGCTACTGAAGCAGATTCCAATGTGCAAGGCCATTGTAACCACAGGACAAAAAGCAACGGATATTATTCGTGAACAAATAAAGGTAAAAGAACCCGTTGTAGGAACCAGTGAACCTTTCGAATTCGAAGACCGGACAATGCGATTATACAGAATGCCTTCGTCCAGCCGTGCCTACCCGTTGCCCATTGAAAAAAAATCAGCAATATACCGGGTCATGTTCAATGAGTTAGGCCTATTAAACGAATAATGAACAATATTTTTTCATAAATAGGTTTGTATATTCCAAATATTACACTACCTTTGCAGCCGCAAACACGGGAGTAGCTCAGTTGGTAGAGCACCGGTCTCCAAAACCGGGTGTCGGGAGTTCGAGCCTCTCCTCCCGTGCAAAAAAGATTATTCAATGCCACGCCATTGGATAATCTTTTTTTATATCTTCTACTTTCTTAAGGAATTTGCAAAAGTTTATGAGTTTGTAGGCTCAACCGCCACTCTGGATGTTGCAAAATGTAAGCAATCACTTCTTCTGTATTAGCACAAGAACAAGGCTGCAAAAAATAATGACTGGCAGACAAATCCAAATAAGCAGAAACATCTTGTCCCACATAAACCACTTTCACCTCATCTATACGATCTAGATTTATTTTCGCCCCTTCTTTAGGGGAACAAGTAACCCAATCTATATTTTCAGGCAGCAGACAAGTGCCGTTTGTCTCAATACAAACATACTTCCCTTCATGATGCAATGCATCAACTAACTTTTCATCAATCCACAATCCTGGCTCACCACCAGTCAGTATTACTACCTGGGTCGAATATTTTGCCACTTCCATCACAATATCCTCATCACTCATCAATGTACCTTCTTCATGCTGAGTATCGCAAAAAGGACATCTCAAATTGCACCCGGAAAAACGTACAAAAACGGCAGGTATTCCAGTATGATACCCCTCCCCCTGTAAGCTGTAAAATATTTCATTAATCCTTCTCATAGATAACGGTATTTCCTTCTGACTCGCGAACTTCAACCTTGAAACAAGTGGGAATTTGCTCACATACCCAGCGTGCAATATTTTCAGCTGTAGGATTAAAAGAAACAACCTCATTCAAATTCCGGTGATCCAAACGCCCCATCACCGTTTCCTTGATATGCGTGAAATCCACCACCATACCATCCTCGTTCAAAACCTCGGAACGACAATAAACGGTAATAATCCAATTGTGACCGTGCAAATTCTCACATTTACTTCTATACGACAGCTTCAAGCTATGGGAAGCTGAAATTTCCATTCGTTTAATTACTGTATACATAGCATTTAATTATAATAAGAAAGAACTCACACCTAATGTCACCTCGGTGCTACAGGACGCAAAGATACACCATAAAAAAGAATAATATAAAAAGGACACTGTATTTTTTTGTTTTTTGGTCTATATTTGCACCTATGAAAATACTATATACCATTGTAGGAACAACCTCACTCATACTAGGCATTATCGGCATATTTCTTCCTTTACTGCCTACCACCCCCTTTTTATTACTGACAGCCGCCATGTATTTCCGCAGTTCACCACGCTGGTATCATTGGCTCATCCAACAAAAATATTTAGGAAGCTACATCCGCAATTTCCGCGAGCATAAAGCAATACCTTTACATGCCAAAATCATTTCCGTATCATTAATATGGATTACCCTAAGCTATTGCGCCATCTGGACACTACCCTACATTTGGGCAAGAATCCTGTTTCTGATTATTGCAATCGGTACTACCTGGCACATCTTGTCCTATAAAACATTAAAACGATAGACAATCCTCAACAGACATATGTAATAGTAAAAAGATCATATTCGAACAGCACGGGAAAAACAGCTAATAAAGACGTTAAAAAAGTTTTTTAAACGACAAACGATAAATTTAGGACGAAATATTTTCGTGTTTGCTTCCAATCCTTTATATTTGTGTACAATTTTGGTATAAAATGACTGAAGAAGACAAAAAGCTATTAAATACTTTCGAGGCAAGACTGAGGCATTTTATGTATTTGCATGATGAATTGAAACATGAAAATGCACAGTTAAAGCAACTTCTCACTGAAAAAAACGAGGAGGTAAGACGATTGGAAAATAGCCGGAAAGAATTAGAAGTAAGGTATACCAATTTGAAAATGGCGAGGACAATCAGTATTCATGATAAAGATATCAATGATACAAAACAACGGTTGTCAAGGCTTGTGCGTGAGGTCGACAAATGCATCGCTTTATTAAACGAATAAAAAAAGTTGGACAATAAAACGATAGTATTATGGACGATATGATGAAGATACATCTACTGATTGACAACGAACGATACCCGATGACCATCCGTCGTGAAGATGAACAGTTATACAGGGACGCTGCCAAACAGATTGACAATAAACTAAACAAATACCGTAGTTATTACCCTGATTTCAGCCCCGCAAGGCATTGGGCAATGGCTGCGCTGGAGTTAGCTTTTGAAAATATTTCTATGAAAGACAGGAATAATACTGCACCTTATCAGGAAAAATTGAAGGAGCTGACCAAAGAGATAGAAAAACAAATCAGTAACAGAGAGTAATCGTTTAGAATTGAAGATATTCACGCACAGCTATACTGTTAAGAGAAGGGTTCTTAACAAATAGATTGTGCGTTTTTTATTTATATATAAATTAATAACAATGATAACAACGGTAATAATAGCAATTGTGTGTTTCGCTGTAGGTGGTGGCCTATCATACATGCTTTTCAGATATGGCCTGAAATCTAAGTATGACATCATCATCAAAGAGGCACAGACGGAAGCTGAAGTAATTAAAAAGAACAAGCTTTTGGAAGTAAAAGAAAAATTCCTGAACAAAAAAGCTGATCTGGAAAAAGAAGTCGCCCTACGTAACCAAAAGATTCAGCAAGCCGAAAATAAATTAAAACAACGCGAACTGATGTTGAACCAAAAACAGGAAGAGGTTCAACGCAAACGTACAGAAGCGGAAGCTATCAAAGAAAATCTAGAAGCTCAAATTGTCATCATAGACAAGAAAAAGGATGAACTGGATAAATTACAAATGCAAGAACGTGAAAAACTGGAAGCTCTTTCCGGTCTTTCTGCTGAGGAGGCCAAAGAACGCCTGATTGAATCTTTGAAAGAAGAAGCGAAAACACAGGCTGCTTCCTATATTAACGACATTATGGACGACGCCAAATTAACAGCTAATAAAGAAGCTAAACGTATCGTTATCCAGTCTATCCAACGAGTAGCCACAGAAACTGCTATCGAAAACTCTGTAACCGTATTCCATATTGAATCGGACGAAATAAAGGGACGCATCATCGGCCGTGAAGGGCGTAATATCCGGGCTTTAGAAGCAGCAACCGGTGTCGAAATCGTTGTAGATGACACACCCGAGGCTATTGTACTTTCAGCGTTTGACCCTGTACGCCGCGAAATTGCCCGCTTAGCATTACACCAACTGGTTACAGATGGACGTATCCACCCGGCACGCATTGAAGAAGTGGTAGCTAAAGTACGCAAACAGGTAGAAGAAGAAATTATTGAAACCGGTAAACGTACCACTATTGATTTAGGTATTCATGGTCTGCACCCTGAATTGATCCGTATTATCGGTAAGATGAAATATCGGTCCTCATACGGTCAGAACCTTCTACAACATGCTCGTGAAACAGCCAATCTTTGCGCTGTGATGGCTTCTGAACTAGGTTTGAATCCTAAAAAAGCAAAACGTGCTGGATTACTGCATGATATAGGTAAAGTACCTGATGAAGAACCGGAATTGCCGCACGCATTGTTAGGCATGAAGATAGCTGAAAAATATAAAGAGAAACCAGACATATGTAATGCTATCGGTGCTCACCATGACGAAACTGAAATGACTAGCCTGCTGGCTCCCATCGTACAGGTATGTGATGCCATTTCAGGCGCACGTCCAGGCGCTCGCCGTGAAATCGTAGAAGCTTATATCAAGCGTTTGAACGATCTAGAACAATTAGCCATGTCTTATCCAGGGGTAACAAAAACCTATGCTATCCAAGCTGGCCGCGAATTACGTGTGATTGTAGGTGCCGACAAGATTGACGACAAACAGACTGAAAGTTTATCCGGTGAAATTGCGAAAAAGATTCAAGACGAAATGACTTATCCGGGACAAGTGAAGATTACAGTCATCCGCGAAACACGTGCGGTAAGTTTCGCCAAATAAAAATCAGAAACAAGAAACTCAACTATAATCCCTCTTTTTCTTTAGAAGAAAGAGGGATTTTTCATTTTGTATTCCCACATTTTATCCACAGTCTGGACAAACTCAAGAAAAAAAATAAATTTCTAATTGCCAAGCAGTAAATCATCTAATCTCTCATTTAAACTATGTAGAACATAAAATAAGATCAAACTATGAGACTTAACAGTATGCTAGCCACAGTGCTTATTTTCCTTTGCTCTTTAGTAATTTCATCGTGCAGCAATGATGAACTTGCTCCCATCTCCTTAAAAAATAGAGAAACAGCAAATCGGGCTATTTATAATATTTTAAGACTACCTAGATAACTACCTCATAAT
>OGHD01001080.1_pt1 | contig 11899 bp, 9 predicted proteins | sample 1571341 | NCBI WGS metagenome assembly OGHD01 (sample SAMEA2582026, study PRJEB24529) | metagenome | biome: Human gut stool | place: China | collected 2011 | reverse complement strand
TTTTTAGGAGGAATACAGTATGATCGTCGTTCTGAAACAAAACCCCAACCGGGACCAGCTGGAGAGCCTGATCGCCTGGCTCCAGGAAAAGGGGATCATCATCCACACCAGCATCGGCGAGGCCCACACCATCTTAGGACTGGTGGGTGATACCAGCCAGCTGGACATCGACCTGATTGCCGCCCTGGACATCGTGGAGGATGTGAAACGGGTCCAGGAGCCCTACAAGAATGCCAACCGGAAGTTCCACCCGGAGGACACGGTGGTGCAGGTGGGCAACACCCAGATCGGCGGCGGCAATCTGACCCTGATGGCGGGCCCCTGCTCTGTGGAGAGCGAGGAGCAGGTGGTGGCCATTGCCAAAGCGGTGAAGGCCAGCGGCGCCACCATGCTGCGGGGGGGCGCCTTCAAGCCCCGGACCTCCCCCTACTCCTTCCAGGGGCTGGGTCAGGCGGGCATCCCCCTGCTGGTGGACGCCGGTCAGGAGGCGGGCCTGCCTGTGGTGACGGAGATCACCGACCCCCGGCAGCTGGACGACCTGGCAGACGTGGACGTTCTGCAGGTGGGCGCCCGGAATATGCAGAATTTTCCCCTGCTCCAGGCCCTGGGCCAGGTGCGGAAGCCGGTGCTGCTGAAACGGGGCATGTCCGCCACCGTGACGGAGCTTTTGCAGGCGGCGGAGTACATTCTGGCCGGGGGCAATTCCCAGGTCATTCTGTGTGAGCGGGGTATCCGCACTTTTGAGACGGACAGCCGGGCCACCCTGGATATCGCAGCCATTCCGGTGCTGAAAAGACTGTCGCACCTGCCTGTGATCGTGGACCCCAGCCACGCCACCGGCAAGGCCAATCTGGTAGAGCCGATGATGATCGCCGCCGTAGCCGCCGGTGCGGACGGTCTGGAGGTAGAGGTGCACTACGACCCCCAGCACGCATGGAGCGACGGCGCACAGTGCCTGACCCCGGACGCCTTTGCACAGGCTATGGCAAAATGCCGTCAGGTGGCTTGGGCCATCGGCCGGGAGATGTAAACCGTTTACCCTCTCAGGCGCTGGCGCGCCAGCTCCCCCAAGGGGACGCCTGAAGCGCTGCCCGGGGGAAATTGCAAAAGGATAACACCGCTATGCTTGTAACCATCAGACCTGCCCCCTGCGGCATCGGGGGCGTGATCGCCGCGCCGCCCAGCAAAAGCATGGCGCACCGCGCCGTGCTGTGCGCCGCGCTGGCTGTGGGGCGCTCTCACATCACCCATCTGGAATTCAGCAAGGACATCTCTGCCACCCTGTCCGCTGCCGCACAGCTGTGCGCCGCCGTGGACACCGGCGCGGACGATGCCATTGTGCAGGGACTTGGGCATTTTCTGTCCCTGACCGCCCCGGTGGACTGCTGCGAAAGCGGCAGCACCCTGCGGTTTTTGATCCCCATCGCCAGCCTGACCGGCCAGCCGGTCACCTTTACCGGACGCGGACGGCTGATGGAGCGCCCGCAATCCGTATACGAAGCGTTATATCGCGAGCAGAATCTACGGTTTGAGCAGTCCCCCGCCGGGCTGACCGTGGAAGGTGCGCTGACCCCCGGAGACTACCGGCTGGCGGGCAACGTGTCCAGTCAGTTCATCAGCGGGCTGCTGTTCGCGCTGCCGCTGCTGCCCGGGGACAGCCAGCTGCACCTTATTCCCCCGGTGGAGAGCCGCAGCTACATCGACATGACCCGCGCCGTGCAAGCCACCTTTGGGGTGCACAGCCGCTGGCTGGACGAAACCACCCTGCTGCTGCCGGGCGGGCAGCAGTACCACCCCTGCGATTACACCGTGGAGGGCGATTACAGTCAGGCCGCGTTTCCGGCGGTGCTGGGCGCGGTGTGCGGCGGGGTGACCATCACCGGCCTTGCGCCGGACACCTTGCAGGGCGATGCCGCTATTCTGGACATCCTGCGCCGGTGCGGCGCGGTGTTCACCCGCACGGGCGACAGCGTCACCTTTGCAAAAGCACCCCTGCACGGGGTGGATATCGACCTTGCGGACTGCCCCGACCTTGGCCCCGTGCTGATGGTGCTGGGACTGCTGTGCGAGGGCACCACCGTCATCCGCAACGCCGAGCGGCTGCGCCTGAAGGAGAGCGACCGCATCGCGGCCATGGAGGCCGAGCTGCGCGCCTGCGGCGGTGTGCTGGAAAGCGACGGCGGCACCATCACGGTGCACGGCTGTGCCGAGCGTCTGCACGCCCCTGCCGCGCCCCTGCACGGCCACAACGACCACCGGGTTGTCATGAGCCTTGCGGTGCTGGCTGCTGCCGCCGGGCTGCCCCTGACCGTGGACGACGCCGAAGCCATCCAGAAGAGCTGGCCCGGCTTTTTTGCAGATGCAGCGCCGCTTGGCGTGGAGGTAGAAGATGCTTGATAAAACAAAACGTTATCTCGTAGTAGGTCTGGGTCTGCTGGGCGGCAAGTACGCGCTGGAGCTGACCCGCGCAGGCTTCCATGTGGACGGCATCAACCGCAGCGAGGGACATTTGCAGTACGCGCTGGAGCACGGCTATATCGCCGGCGGTAAGACCCACGATTTTGAGGATCTTGTCCGGCAGGCCGACCATATCATCTTTGGCCTGTACCCCACCGCGCTGCTGGACTGGTTTGGCACCTACGGCCATCTGCTCAAGCCCGGGTGTATCTTTACGGATGTTTCCGGCGTCAAGACCGGCCTTGTGGAGCCGGTGCAGGCACTGTGCCCGACAGGGGTGGAGTTCATTGCCAGCCACCCCATGGCAGGCCGCGAAACTTCCAGCGTGGAGCACGCCGCCGAGGTGAATTTTGCCCCGGCAAACTTCATTATCACCCCCACCGAGAAGAACACCCCGGCGGGCATCCAGTGGGCAAAGGAGCTGGCCGAGGTGCTGGGCTTCAAGCATATCTGCACCCTGACCGTGCAGGAGCACGACCGGATGATCGGCTATGTCAGCCAGCTGTGCCACGCCATTGCCGTAAGCCTGATGTGCGCCAACGACAACTCCTCACTGTGCGAGTACACCGGTGACTCCTTCCGCGACCTGACCCGCATTGCACGCATCAACGACAAAATGTGGGCAGAGCTGTTTTTGTGGAACAAGCAGAACCTGATCAGCGAGATCGACCAGTTCGATTCCGCTTTGCAGGAGATGCGCGCCGCCCTTGTGGCAGACGACCGGGACAAGCTGGAACAGATGTTCCGCCTTTCCACCCAGCGCCGCGCCGCCTTTGACAAAAAGCTGCCGGAATAAACCGTGACGGAGGTATTGCCCCATGCCCAAGCAGGAAGGACAGAAATCCAAGCTGGTAACGCTGCTGCGCATCCTTGAGCAGCGCACCGACGAGAACCACCGCCTGAACGTGCCCCAGCTGGTGCAGCTGCTGGAAAATCAGGGCATTCTGGCCGAGCGCAAGAGCATTTACAGCGACATCGACACCCTGCGCAGTCTGGGCTACGACATCCAGCTGCAACGGGGGCGCGGCGGCGGGTACTGGATGGCCAGCCGTGCATTCGAGCTTTCGGAGCTGAAGCTGCTGGTGGATGCGGTACAGTCCAGCAGCGTCATCTCGGCGCGCACCAGCAAGCGCATCATCCACAAGCTGGAGGCCCTCTGCTCCGACTACGAGGGCACCCAGTTGCAGCGTCAGGTGTATGTGGACGGACGCCCCAAGACCGACAGCCAGACCCTTTTGTACAGTATCGATGCGCTGCACACCGCCATCAACCGGGGGTGTCTGGTGCAGTTCCGCTACAAGGGCAGCAGTGCCGTGCGCACCGTAAGCCCGTGGCAGCTGGCATGGGAAAACGGCTGCTATTACCTGATCGCCTATCAGGACGAAAAAGCACCCCCGGTACGCCACTACCGGGTAGACCGGATGGCCGGGGTGCTGGTGCTGGACGAGCCGCGCCGGGGCAGAGAGTTCTTCCGCACCTTCGACCTGCCCGCCTATCTGCGCAAACACTTCAATATGTTCGGCGGCACCGAGTACCGGGTCACCCTGCGGTGCGCTGCCGACCTTGAGCCGGTCATGCGGGAGCGCTTTGGCCGGGAGCCGGTGTTCTGCCCGGAGGACGCAGAGCACTTCCACTTTGACGTGCCCATCTGTGTCAGCCAGCAGTTTTTCGGCTGGGTGTGCGGCTTTGGCGGCAAGGTAGAGGTCACCGCCCCCGCCGCCGTCCGCGCTCAGCTGCACGAGATGGTGCAGAGCCTTGCGGAGCAGCATGAATAAACAGAAAGGGTTCCAGAAACGCCTGCGGGCGTTTCCGGAACCCTTTTTCCTATCAATTTTTCCTTATTCCTCAAATTCCAGATCGCTGGGCTGGATGAGGTCAAGCTCTGCGGCGGGCTCGGCGATAAGGCGGCGGCTCTGGTTGAAGATGGCCTTTTCCAGCGTGTTGCGCGCCAGACGGCCATTGCCGGCGGTGCGGCTGTCCAGCGCCTGACGGCGCTTATAGTAGCCCAGCAGCGGGAAGGTGCAGCTCTCGGCAAGACGGTAGCCCTTGCCCTTTGCCAGCACGGTGGTGATGTCCAGCAGTTCATCTGCGGTGTAATCCGGGAACTCGATTTTATTGGGGAAGCGACTGGCAAGGCCGCTGTTGGCGGTGAGGAACACTTCCATCTCCTTCGTGTAGCCCGCAAGGATGACCACCAGCTCGTCCCGATGATCCTCCATGCCCTTTACAAGGGTGTCGATGGCTTCCAACCCAAAGCTGTCCTGCTGGCCGCGGTACAGGCTGTACGCCTCGTCAATGAACAGCACGCCCCCCAGTGCACTCTCGATGACGCTGTTGGTCAGCGGGGCGGTGTGGCCGGTATAGCGCCCCACAAGGTCGGCGCGGGTCACCTCCACCAGCTGCCCGCCCCCCAGCGCGCCGATGGCCTTGAGGTACTTTGCCACCAGCCGGGCAATGGTGGTCTTGCCGGTGCCCGGGTTGCCGGTGAAAATCATGTGCATGGAAAGGCTGGCGCTCTTGAAGCCTGCCGCCGCGCGGCGCTGCTGCACCTGCAGGTTATCCGCCAGACCGAACACATACTCCTTGACCGCCCCAAGGCCCACAAGACCGTCAAGCTCGGCGCGGATTTCATCTACAGCGCCCGTGTACTCTGCGGGCAGCAGGGCAGACAGGTCGGCGGGGGCGGCATCGTTCAGTGCAAACTGCACGCCCTCCGGCTTTGCGGTCAGGGTGACGGTGCCGGTAAGCTTTGCATCAGTCTGCAGGCAGTATTCGCTCAGGGCGCGGAACATTTTATCGCAGCATTCCGCAAGGCCCGCCGCACCCTTTTCCTTAGAGCACTGGGAGGCTACATAGTCCCGCACATCGGCCCCGGCAGAGAGGGTCAGCCCAAGGCGTGCGCTCACCTTCTGGGCCAGCGCATTCAGCTGCTGCGCCGCCAGCGCTGCAAGGTCCTCGGGGGCAAAGGCGCTGGTCTCGCACACATCGCCCACCGCTGCCACAAAGGGCGCACCGAACTTATCTGCCAGCGCGTCCCGGCCCTTGCGGGAAAAGAAGATGAGGTACTTGCCGCAGGGCGTGATACTGCTCACCGCGCCCGGTGCCAGCGCCGTGCCTGCATCCACAAGGATGCCCTCCTTGTTCACAAGATACCGGCTGGAAAGCGGTGCGCTGCCCTTCACAGCAAGGTCTGCAAGAGTCTTGAGGAAAGCCGCATGGCAGCTTTCGTAGTGCTCAAAGATCACGATCTCCCCGGGGGCGTGCAGGGCCGCATACAGATCCTGCAAAAACAGCTTTTCCGCACCGGAATTGGGGTAGAGGGCAAGGTCCACCACCGCGGTTTTGTCGCTCTGCAAAAGGCCCCGCGCCGCCATGATGCGGGCGGTCTCTGCCAGCGCAAAATGCCGCCCCGTACCGGCTCCGCCGCACAGCAGGATCACATTGCGTGCTGCCGGGCGCTCGGTGCCCAGCACAAAGGGCCGGCGCATGGCGCGCACCACGCTGTCCACAAAGGCATCCTGCCCGAGAACGGTCTTTTTCACCTCGGCGGCAAGGCCCTCAAAGCTGCCAAGGTGCTCTGCGGTCACATCGGCAGTGCCCTTGGCAAGCAGGCCGTCCGCTTCCATATCCCGCAGCATCTGGCGGCTGTCCTCCAGAGCAGACTGCACCGCAGTGTCCTGCGTTTTCAGCTGGGCGTTCTGTTTTTTGAGCAGGGCATCCAGCTGCTTCTGGTTTTCCAGCAGAGCAGCGTTCAGGTCCGGCACTGCGGGCGCTTTGGCCTTTGGCGTTTTGCTTTCCGGCTGGGCGGTGCCGCCAAAGCGCGGCTTTCCCCCTGCGCCGAACACACCGTTCAGAATGCTTTCCCAATCGTCGGTATATGCCATGGCTTTGCCCTCCGTCTGCATCGTTTTCTTTCAGTATAGTGTACCGGGGCAGGTTTTGCAATTCCCTCTTGCAAAAAAGACCGCCGTTGTTTACACTTATATCTGATAGGAAATCTGCAAGAAGGAATGAAGAAACTATGACCGTCAAAACGCCCGCCGAACTGAAAACGCTGTACGAGAGCATCTCCTTTGACCTTCAAACCACCTACACCGGCCCGCTGGGACAGGAATATGCTGTTTCCGGCACCCATCTGCGCCTGTGGGCACCCACGGCGCAGAGGGTGGAGGTCAGCCTTTACCGCAAAGGCAGCGGCGGTGAGCCCATAGGCACTCTGCCGCTGGAGCGGGGGCAGCAGGGGGTGTGGAGCATCTATCTGCCCGGCGACCAGCACGGACGATACTACACCTATACGGTCACGGTGGATGGCATTTCGCGCCAGACCGGCGACCCCTATGCCCGGGCGGCAGGCGTGAACGGCACCCGCAGCATGATCGTAGATCTTGCCCGCACCGCCCCCTCCGGGTGGGAGCATGATGTGCGTCCGGTCATCCCGCCGGAGCAGCGCGCGGTGTGGGAGGTGAGCGTGCGCGACTTCTCGCAGGACGCTGCCAGCGGCGTGCGCCCGGCATGGCGGGGCAAGTTCATGGCCTTTACCCAGCAGGGCACCACCCTGCACGGGGACGGCATCCACCCCACCTGCCTGAATTATTTAAAGCGTCTGGGCGTGAAGTATGTGCAGCTGATGCCCATTTTCGACTTTGGCAGCGTGGACGAGGCAAAGCCGCTGCTGCGGCAGTACAACTGGGGCTATGACCCCACCAACTACAATGTGCCCGAAGGCAGCTATTCCACCGACCCCGCCCGCGGCGAGGTGCGCATCCGGGAGTGCAGGGAAATGATCGCAGCCCTGCACGCGGCGGGCATCGGTGTGGTGATGGATGTGGTGTATAACCACATGTACCGCAATGAGAACCCGCTGAACGACACCGTGCCCTGCTACTTTTTCCGCCAGAACGAGGACGGCAGCTTTTCCAACGGCAGCGGCTGCGGCAACGAATTTGCCAGCGAGCGGCCCATGGCCCGGCGGTATATGATCGATTCCATCCTCTACTGGGCGCAGGAATACCACATCGACGGCTTCCGGTTCGACCTGATGGGTCTGTACGACGTGGAGACCATCAACGCGGTGCGCGCCGCGCTGGATACGCTGCCCGGCGGGCGGGATATCCTGATGTACGGCGAGCCGTGGCAGGGCGGCGGCAGCCAGCTGCACCGGTACGAGGCCAACAAGGCGAATCTGGCCATGCTGAACGAGCGCATCGGCATCTTCTGCGACGACACCCGCGACACCATCAAGGGCGGCTGCTTCAACGCCCGGGAGCCGGGCTATGTGGAGGGCAGGCCCGGCAGCTTCTGGGACATCGGCGGCGCGGTGGCGGCATGGTGCCGCAGCGACCGTCTGCCGCCCCACGCGCCCAGCCAGATCGTGAGCTATGTTTCCGCCCACGACAACTTCACCCTGTGGGACAAGCTGCTGCTGGTGCGGTACGAAAAGCCGGAGTTCACGGCGGCAGACAGCACAGCCCTTGCCCAGAACCGGCTGGCGGCGGGCATTTACCTGACCAGCTTCGGCCTGCCTTTCCTGCAGGCGGGCGAGGAGTTTGCCCGCACCAAAAAAGGGAAGGGCAACAGCTACCGCTCTTCGCCTGCGCTGAACCGGCTGGACTGGGAGCGGGCCGAAAAATATCATGCACTGGTGGACTACTACCGCGGCCTGCTGGCTCTGCGGGCAAGGTTTCCGCGGCTTTCCAGCACCGACCCCCACGCGCCGGATGCCCTGTACTTTTTCTCACTGGAGCAGCCGCTGGTGGGCTGGCAGCTGCCCGCCCAGTGGGGCGACGGCGCAGCATGGCAGGCGCTGTGCGTGTTCTATAACCCCACCGAGATCAGCAAGGTCGTGCCGCTGCCGGTTGGGCGCTGGCAGATGCTGAGCGACGGCATCTCGTCCAGCCTGTGGCGCGGCCCGGCAAGAGTGTATGAGCACGAGGCCGTGCTGATGCCTTACAGTGCCACCATCTTTGGACAGATATAAAAACAGGAGCGGATGGAAAACTCTCATCCGCTCCTGTTTTCTATTTTGCTCAGCTGTTGGAAGCCGTCTTTTCGCCCAGTGTCACATTGACCGTCTGCATCTGGCCGTCGCGTGCAATGGTGATGGAAAGCGTATCGCCTGCTGCGTGCTTCTGCATCAGGGTGCCAAGGTCGTCCTTGGAGGCGATCTCGGTGCCGTCCACGCTCACGATGCGGTCACCGGCCTGCAGGCCTGCCTTTTCGGCAGGGCCGCCCTTGACCACCTCCACAACGTAAACGCCGTAGGCATTCACGCCCAGTTGAGAAGCAGTCTGTGCGTCGGTCACGGCCAGATAGGTGATGCCCAAATAAGGCCGTCCGGTCACATAGCCGTTCTCCAGCAGTTCCTGTGCCACCTTGATGGCATCGTTGATGGTCTGGACCAGCTCATCGCTCATGCCGGCAGGGCCTGCGATGTAGCCGTACATATCCAGACGGGGCATGTTCTCATCGGGATAGATCTCTTCCAGAGTCGGGGTGTCGGGGATGATGGAGCTGCGCTTGCAGCCCTTGCCGCCCCAGGCCACCAGGCACTTCAGGTCGCCGGACTGGACGTACTGATCGTTGCCGGTGGTGTTCATGAAGCAGTAGTCGATCTGGTTGCCCATCAGAGCAGTGACCTTATCGGCGTTGGAGCCTGCATCGACCATGGTAGCCTGGAAGTCGAACTCCTTCTCGAACAGGACCTCGATCAGCTGGGTGGAAGAACCATTCTGCATACCGGCCATCAGCTCGCCGGGATGCTCCTTGCCGTAAGCGATCAGGTCTTCCAGCTTGTCGAACTTGCTGTTGCCGGGAACGAACAGACCGCCGGTTGCCTCATCGGGCACGGTGATGAACATGCCGCAGATGGTGAACTCGCTCAGATCATGTGCGTACTGGCCGGACGCAATGGAGGTACACAGACCGGTATGGTAAGCCAGCAGGTTCAGGCCGTCGGGCTTTGCATTGCGGACGTTCTCAGCTGCGACCGTGCCGCCGCCGGTGACATCGTTGACCACGATGTAGTTGCCGGGGTGAACTTCGTTGATGCCCTGCAGGAAGACGCGGGCGGTCATATCCGTGCCGCCGCCTGCCTTGGCGGGAACATAGAAGCTGACGGTATCGGTGGGCCAGTTGCTGCCGCCTGCAGAAGCGGTGGAACCGGCTGCGCTTGCGCTGCCGGAAGCAGCGGTGCTGGAGCTGGAGCCGCCGCAGGCGGTCAGGCCCAGAGCAGCGGCGGAAACACCGGCGGCCTTCAGGAAGTCACGACGGGAAATGTTGAGCTTACTCATGATCTTGTTCTCCTTCTAACGAATGTCTTTTTTCTTTTACGATCTTCTTCATTCACGGTGCTTACCCGACACCGCTTTTTCTGAATTCAGTATACGCCGCACCCCGTCTTGCCGCAATGGCAAAAACGTATAAACAAGTGATCGAAAGTTCTGTACATCTCACAAAGTTTCAGTCTGCGAAATCTTTGTTTCAAATTTTCGTTTCATTCGTTTCATTTTTCTGGGATGCAACGTTTGGCACATGCGATCCGGCCTTCCGGATCAGCGCACCAGGCAGGGCTTCTTGTTATCGAAGGTCCAGCCGGGGATCAGGTACTGCATACCCACGGCGTCGTTGCGGGCACCCTTGCCGTAGCACTTATCCAGATACAGCTGATGTGCCTTCAGCACCTGCTCGCGGTCGACCTCGATGCCCAGACCGCCCTTCTTGGGCAGATCGATACAGCCGTCCACGATCTGCATGGGCTGCTTGGTCAGGCGCTCGCGGCCCTCCTGCCAGATCCAGTGGGTATCGATGCCGTTCATCTTGCCAGGGATGGCGGCAGCGCACTGCACGACCATGGCCAGGGAGATATCGAAGTGGTTGTTGGAGTGGCAGCCCCACATCAGGCCGAAATCATTGCACATCTGGCCGACCCGGACCGAGCCGTTCATGGTCCAGAAATGGGGGTCTGCCAGAGGGATATCCACGCTGCGCAGGGCGATGCAGTGGCGCATCTCCCGCCAGTCGGTGTCAATCATGTTGGTGGCGGTGGGCATGCCGCTCTCCTGGCGGAACTCCGCCATAATTTCGCGGCCGGAGAAGCCGTTCTCGGCACCGCAGGGGTCCTCGCAGTAGGCCAGGCACTCCTTGAGCTGGGGTGCGATCTCCAGAGATTCCTTCAGGCTCCAGCAGCCGTTGGGGTCCAGATCGACGCGGGCATTGGGGAACGCAGCCTTGACGGCCTGCACAGCCTTCAGCTCTTCCTTCGGGGCCAGGACGCCGCCCTTGAGCTTGAAGTTGTGGAAGCCGTACTTTTCGTTCAGGGCTTCGGCCTGCTCCACCAGCCGCTCAGGGGTCAGCATCTCCTGACGGCGGAGACGGAACCAGGGGTCCGGGCTGTCGCTCTCGTCCAGATACTGCATCTCCCCTGCCGGCACCTTGTTCTTGTCGGAGACATAGAACATATAGCCCAGCATCTCCACTTCTTTGCGCTGCTGTCCCTCGCCCAGAAGGGTACACATCGGTACGCCGAGGAACTGGCCCATCAGGTCGAGCATGGCGCACTCGATGGCCCACTCGCTCTTGACCACGAACTTCAGCTTGGAGATATCCAGCGTCTGGATGCCCTCGCCGTCGTCTCCGTCGGCATGTTTTGCAATGCGGTGGATCTTCTGCAGCACCTCGCGGTAGCGGGCTACAGGCTGGCCTTCCACCAGCGGGCGGACCGCATTCAGGCAGTCGCAGGTATAGTCGCCGCCGTGGATCTCGCCCACGCCGGTGTGGCCGGCATTGTCGGTCAGCACCACCAGATTGCGGGTAAAGCAGGGCGCATGTGCGCCCGAAAGAGTCATCAGCATTCCATCGTAACCCGCAACGGGGATGACCTGCATTTTCGTAATGATCGGTGAATTCTGCATTTTGATTACCTCTCAGATCGTCTTTGGCAGCAATGTCTGTTTTTCGTTCAGGAGGCCATCCGCTTCCAGCCGTTCCAGATCTGCCCGCACCGGCAGGCCGGGGCAGTCGGGCAGGAACAGTTTTCCGTCCCGCAGCACGGCTTTTGTGGAAAAATAGTTCTCCATGTATTCGGTATTGGGACGGTGGAATTCAATGGGTTCCCCCGGCCGGAGCAGCGCCCCGATGAGGACGCCGGGGAGGTCGTTCTGCCCGCTGGTGATCCGGCAGCCCCGGCTGGGGACATTCAGCCCCTCCTCCCGGATGGCGGCCGTCAGCGCCCCGATCTCTTCCATTGAATGGTCTGGACGATGCCGGGTTCCATTTCGTATTGCTGTATCATATTCCGCCTTTTCGTTTTTCTTACTGTTCCGTTTCCGGCTTTGCCTTCTGCTGCCAGCGGAAGAAGCTGAACACCTCGTCCCGCTCGGGCAGAAGGTTCGACTTCAGGGTCTTTTCCTCCGGCAGGTCGCGGACCTTCGTGGTGACGGTATAA
>OGHD01001074.1_pt1 | contig 11933 bp, 15 predicted proteins | sample 1571341 | NCBI WGS metagenome assembly OGHD01 (sample SAMEA2582026, study PRJEB24529) | metagenome | biome: Human gut stool | place: China | collected 2011 | reverse complement strand
TGCGTCTTTTGCGCTCATAACCGGCCGCTTCCAGTTTGTCCAGCACCACATCCGGGATCTGCGCAAAAGACGCACGGATCACCGCTTTGGACGCACCCGTGCGCACAAGATCCTTGGAAGTCCGATTGCCCAGGATCGCATTGATGGAGTCGATCAGAATGGACTTGCCCGCACCAGTCTCACCGGTGAGGACGTTCAGCCCCGGCTGAAAATGAACTTCTGCCTTCTGGATGACCGCGACATTTTCAATTTGCAGGCAGCTTAACATGGTTTATCGTCTCTCCCGCGTTTGTTTTACCCGATGTGCCGGGTCAGTTCCGTGCAGATGGTCTTGGCGTCCCGCTCGGAGCGGGCAACGATCAGAAAAGTGTCATCACCCGAAAGGGTGCCGACCACGTTTTTCCACTGCAATGCGTCAAATACCTCACAGGCTGCATTGGCCATGCCGGAATAGCACTTGACCAGCACCACATGGCCTGCATAGTCCACCCCCAGCACCGACTCATGAAAGATCGTCTCAAACCGGCCCTGGGTCTTGGGGTTAAAGCTCTCGTTCCGGCTGGAAACATAGCGGTAGCCCTCTGCGGTGGCGGCCTTGACCAGGCACAGCTCCCGGATATCCCGCGAGATCGTGGCCTGAGTTACATCAAACCCTTCCTTGCGCAGATAGTCCAGCAGCACTTCCTGCCGACTGATCGGATGCTCCTGCACAAGACGGAGAATGGTCTGCAGGCGGTCTCCCTTACTTTTTGCTTCTTCTTTGCGGACATGTGCCATAGTTCGTCGTATCTCCTTTTATCGTCTGCTGCGCAATTTCTGGTCGATGGCCTGGAACTGATCCGCCTTGCTGAAGGTGATCAGCTGCACCACCTGATCCGAAAGCCGGACTTCTGCCGTTGCGCCCGCCTTGAGCGGGAATCCTGCTGCACCGTCACAGCTGATGAACACCTCGCCGTCGGCCACTTGACCGACGCAGATGTTCAGCTTGCGTTCCTGCGCAAACACCATGGCCGGGCTGGCAAGACTGTGAGGGCAGATTGGCGTGACGACCACGCCTTTGGTCTGCGAATCCAGAATAGGCCCGCCTGCGGCCATCGAATACGCAGTAGAGCCGGTCGGCGTCGCAACGATCACACCATCGCCCCGGTAATGCTCCACCAGAATGTCATCGCAGTAAATGCTGAAATCAATGGCCTGCTGCAGGCGGCCTTTTGTCACGACAACGTCGTTCAGTGCATGGCCTTCCCAGCCGTCATGGCCCAGAACATGGGCGTAGAGCAGCATCCGGTTGTCCAGCTGGAACTCGCCCCGCGCCACGGCAGGCAGCTTGCTTTCCATCTCGCTGACCTCGCAGGTAGCCAGAAAACCGCAGCGGCCCAGGTTGATGCCCAGGATCGGCTTTGCATGCTTGAGCGAAAGATTCGCCTCATGCAGGATCGTTCCGTCTCCGCCGATGGTCAGGATCACGTCCGTACGTTCCAGACACTGTTCCAGCGGCAGATATACAACGCCGGCCGCATTGCAGACCGTGCGCAGATCCTCGCACATCAGCACCGATGCGCCATGATTCTGCAGGATCTGCGCTGCACGCAGAGCGACCTCACTGGCCGAGATCTTTCCAGGGTTCGGAGAAATGTAAACCGTCATGCCGAAGCCTCCTGTTTTGGTTCTGTATCCGTATCGTTCAGCGGTCCAGCGTGGAATGGCTTGCAGCCACGACCTGTTCGGCGGCCGCATCGTCCAGCACGCAGGGCTCCTCGCTCTTCTGCACGAACATCAGATATTCGATGTTGCCTTCCGGACCTTTCACCGGGCTGAAATCCAGCCCGCGCACAGCAAATCCGTTGGCAGCCGCATAGCCCATGGCATTGTGCAGCACTTCGCGGTGGGTGGCGGGGTCACGCACCACGCCGTTCTTGCCCACTTTTTCGCGCCCGGCTTCAAACTGCGGCTTGACCAGACAGACGCCCATGGCGTCCGGCGTGGTGATGGCCTGTGCCACCGGAAAAATATGATGCAGCGAGATAAAGGAAACGTCCACGCTGAAGAACTCGATCGGTTCATCCAGAGCCTCCGGTGTAACGTTGCGGATGTTGGTGCGCTCCATGTTGATCACGCGCTCATCGGTGCGCAACTTCCAGGCCAACTGGCCGTAGCCCACATCCACTGCGTAGACCTTGACCGCACCGTTCTGCAGCATGCAGTCGGTAAACCCGCCGGTCGATGCACCAATGTCCATGCACACCTTGCCCTTGGGCGTCAGCGGAAAACACTGCATGGCTTTTTCCAGCTTCAGGCCGCCGCGGCTGACATAACCGATGTCGTGCCCGCGCACCTCCACCTTGGCATCTTCCTTGATCATCTCACCGGCCTTGTCCACCTTCTGTTCGTTGACAAACACCACACCGGACATGATCATGGCCTTGGCGCGTTCACGGCTCTGGATCAGACCATGCTGAACCAGATATTGATCCAACCGAATTTTCACGATATGTTTTCTCCTTTCATCCAGGCATCCATCACCTGCTGTGCAAGGGTGTCGGCATCCAGCCCGGTGACCTGCTTGATCTGCGGAACAGTCGCATGGGGCAGGTTGGCCGTATGCACAGCGGCGTGCAGGAAGGTTCCATTCCAGCCCGCCTGCTGCAGGCAATAGGCCAGATGCTCCCCGATGCTGCCCCATTCCACACATTCTTCTGCAAATAGCACGATTTTATAATCCTTCACAGCTTCGATCATTTTTTCTGTAAAGGGAAACAGCTTTACAAGTTTAAGTGCGTCGCAATTGATACGATGCTCCGTGAGTTTTTCACATGCAGTCAGAATATCATCCATTTCGTCCGCATAGCTGATCAACACCGCCTGGGCGCCCTCGGTTCTGTGCAGGAAATCATAGTCCTGCCCGCTGCAGCCATACTGCGCCAGACGGGCATTTTCCCCGCCCCGCGGATAACGGATCGCACGGGGGCCTCTGCAGCCGTCCTTCAGCAGCTCGTGCAGCCAATAGGTCAGCTCCGCATAATTGGAAGGTGCATAGAGCGGCATACCGACCTGGCTCAGGAAAGCCGGGTCGTAAACGCCCTGATGCGTTTCTCCGTCTGCCGGAACAAAACCCGCGCGGTCAATGGCGAACACGACGTTCTCCTGCAGCAGGTTCACATCGTGCAGGATCTGATCGTAAGAGCGCTGCAGGAAGGTGGAGTAGATGCACACCACCGGCAGCATGCCCTGACTGGCCAGACCCGCCGCAAAGGTCACGGCGTGCTGCTCTGCCATGCCTACGTCAAAGAACCGCTCCGGCGCACTGTGGGAAAAGAACTGCAGCCCGGTGCCATATTTCATGGCCGCAGTAATGGCGCAGATGCGGCTGTTCTGTGCCGCTTCCCGCGCAAGCGCCTGCCCGAAGGTCGTTGAGAACGATTCCTTGGGAGCCACCTCCGGGTCGGGCATCCCGTCCGGGTCAAAGGCCGATACCCCGTGGTAGTTGCCCGGGTTCATCTCGGCCGGCTGATATCCTTTGCCCTTTTTGGTCACAACATGCAGAAAGTGCGGGCCGGGCCGCTGGCTGATGGTGCGCAGGGTCCGCTCCAGTTCTTCCTCATTGTGTCCATCCACCGGCCCAATGTACTGGAACCCCATGTCCTCAAACATGGTCGAGTGGTACATTGCCCGTCGGAGCAATGTTTTACCCTCGGTCAGGGCTTTTTTCAGCGGGGTGCCCACCACCGGGACACTGTCGAGGAAGCTCCGCACATTCTCCTTGGCGTCAAAATATGCAGTCGTCGTGCGCAGGTGGGTCAGATACCGCGCCAGCGCGCCCACATTGTGGGAAATGGACATCTTGTTGTCATTCAGGATCACAAGCAGGTTGTCCAAGGAGCCGATGTTGTTCATGCCCTCATAGACCATGCCGCCCGTAAAGGCACCATCGCCGATGACCGCAACCACCCAGCCCGGCTCATGCCGGATCTTCTTGGCCCAGGCCATGCCGATGGACAGCGAAAGCGCTGTGTTGCCGTGCCCTGCAATAAAGGCATCGTGCTCGCTCTCGTTCGGGTTCGGAAAGCCGGAAATGCCATCCAGCTGGCGCAGTTTTGCAAAGCCGCTGCGTCGGCCGGTGAGCAGTTTGTGCGTATAGCACTGATGCCCCACGTCAAAAACGATTTTGTCCATTGGCGTCGTCATCACCCGGTGCAGGGCTACCGTCAGCTCCACTGCGCCGAGGTTGGATGCCAAATGACCGCCTGTGCGGGAGATATTCCGCAGCAAAAACTGACGGATCTCCGCACAGAGCTTGTTTACCTGTTCTTTGTCCAGATTTTTCAGATCGCTGGGTTGATCAATGTTGTCCAGCAGCAACGATTCCATAACCAAATCACACGTCCTTCATGCAATGTTTCCCGCCCTGCTGGCATGTCTCACAGGCCCAGCGGGTACAGCAGGCCGACCACAAGGCCCACCAGAAAGCCTGCGACTACCTGCAGCGGAGTATGGCCGACCATTTCCTTCAGATGCATGTTCTGCAGGAACGGGGCGTTCTTTTCGCTGACCTCGATCCACTGGTCGATCATCTGGTTCAGCACCTTTGCCTGCTCGCCGGTCTCATGGCGCACGCCCATGGCGTCGTGCATGGTGATGATGGCCACCACACAGGCCACTGCAAAAATGGCAGAGTCAATGCCCTCACACCGTGCCGTGGCAATGACCATTGCGCAGACGGTGGCGCTGTGGGCGCTGGGCATACCGCCGTCGCCCCACATGCGCTCCAGCTGGAATTTGCCCAGCAGGATGAAGTTGATCAGGGTCTTGAGCACCTGCGCCACGAACCATGCCAGGAGCGACACGGTCAGGATGCGGTTGAATGAAAGGATCTCATAAATGAACTGCATAGCGTTTCCTTTTGCTTTCCCGGACGACGATCCGTTTTAGTGTTTGCGTGTCAGGAGCTGCTGCGCAAGCTGCTCCAGGAAGGCCGATTTTTCGCCGAATGTTTCGCGCAGAGCGCTGCAGGTCTTTTCGTTTACGCGCTGTGCAAGAGCCATTGCGCCCTCCACGCCATACAGCGTTGCAAACGTTGTTTTTCCGTTTTCACTGTCGCTGCCAATGGGCTTGCCCAGCTGTTCCGGCGTGCTGGTCACATCCAGCACATCGTCCACGATCTGGAACACCAGACCAATACCGTAGGCGTATGCTTCCAGTGCTCGGCACTGGTCGGCGTCGGCACCGGCGGCAGCTGCCCCCATCTGGACGGCTGCGTTGATCAGAGCACCGGTCTTATTGCGGTGGATCAGCCGCAGCTGTTCCTCGGTCGCTGCCAGTGCTTCGTATTTCAGGTCCAGCTCCTGCCCATACACCATGCCGCGGCTGCCGGCACCAAGGCCCAGCGCCTTTGCGGCCTGCACACAGGCCTGCGGGCAAGCCGGTGCATTGGCGATTGCTTCAAAGGCTTCGGTCAGGAGCACATCTCCTGCCAGCATGGCCGTTGCCTCCCCGAATGCCTTGTGGCAGGAGGGGCGACCGCGCCGCAGGTCATCGTTGTCCATGCAGGGCAGGTCATCGTGGATCAGCGAATAGCAGTGCAGCATTTCCACCGCAGCGCTGAAAGCTCTGGCCGTCTGCGGATCACCGCCCAGCATATCACAGACGCTGAACACCAGCACGGCCCGGATGCGTTTTCCGCCGCCCAGCAGGCTGTACCGCGCCGCACGGCATACCTCCGATTCCTCCGGAAGAAACTTTGCACAGGCGTCTTCCAGCGCGGCAGAAGCCTGCGACAGATACATCTGATATTGTGTTTTGTAATCCATCAGTTTTCCTCCCGCTGTTCCTGTATGGTCTGCGTGATCTTCGCGTCGATCTCCTCGATCTGGAGCGATGTTTTTTCCAGCGCAGTATGGCAGTATTCCATCAGAGATGCTGCCTCCGCATACAACTTGACGGCTTCTGCAAGAGTCGTCTGCTCGTCCTGCATTTTGGCCAGAATGGCATTCAGGCGCTCCATGCCCTCTTCATAGCTTTTGGGTGCTTTCATCAATTTCCTCCACGGCCTCCACCCGGCACTTTGCCCGGCGGGAAGCGCTGCGAATGTAGATGGTCTTGTCCGGCTCCAGTTGGTCTGCCGGAAGGATCTGTCCTCTGCCCGTGGTGATCATCGCATAGCCTCGGGCAAGGACCCGGTACGGGCTCAGAGAGGCTGTCAGTGCTGCGGCATGTTCCAACTGCATATTTGCAGCCTGCATCCGGCGCTGTATCTGGATCTGAAGCGTCTGCCCAGCCTGTTCCAGCTGGTCAAAATCCCTCTTCCAGATGTGATGCGCAGGCTTGCGTTCCAACGCTAAGTTGTATTGCTCCAGCTCATTATAGCACAACTTGAGCCGTTTTTGCATATTTTCAGAAATATTTTGTTGTAAATTTTGCAAAATATTCCATTGTTCTTCCCGGTCCGGCACCGCAAGCTCTGCCGCTGCCGAGGGCGTCGGGGCTCTCTGGTCTGCCACGAAGTCCAGGATCGTGTAGTCGATCTCGTGTCCAATGGCGCTGATCAGCGGTGTTTTGCAGGCAAAGGCTGCCCGCGCGATCACCTCAGCGTTGAACACCCACAGATCCTCCCGGCTGCCGCCGCCGCGGGCCACGATGATCACATCTGCCCTGCCGCTGCGGTCCAGCGTCCGGATGGCCGCCGCAATCTGCGGAGCCGCTTCAAACCCCTGCACCATGACCGGGCAGAGCAGCAGCCGGATACCCGGCCAGCGGCGGCTGATCACATTGCGGATGTCCTGTAAAGCCGCGCCGGTCTTGCTGGTCACCAGCCCAATGCATCGGGGATATTGCGGCAGCGGCTTTTTGTGTGCCGCATCAAACAGGCCCTCCTGTTCCAGCCGGGCCTTGAGCTGCTCCAATGCCAGCTGTGCTGCACCGATTCCGTCCGGGAACATCTCATTGACATACAACTGGAATGCGCCATCCCGCTCATAGAGCGTTGCACGGCAGCGCACGACCACACGCATTCCCTCTTCCGGACGGAACGCAAGCCGCCGCGCATCCGAGCGGAACATCACCGCTTTTACGCTGGCCTGCTCATCCCGCAGGGTGAAATAGCAATGCCCGCTACGCGCGTTCTGCACAAAATTTGCCACCTCGCCGCGCAATGCCAGATCAAACAATCGGTCGTTTGCATCAAAAAGAGATTTGACATAGCGGTTCAGCGCCGAAACCGTGATCACTTCAGCCATAAACCGGCCTCCCGTGCCGCAAGAATGGACACGCCAATGGCATTGTCACTGGAATACTGTCCCGGCACAAAATACACCTGAGGCAGGCGTTTCTGCACCCATTGGCGGATCACATCGCTGCTCATCACGCCGCCGGCGCATACCACCGGCAGACCCGGGTATTCCTTCTGCGCAGCCTTTGTCATTTTGACCACCGTATCGGCCACACAGAGCAGGCAGTACTTGCACACATATTCCGGGCTTTTGCCCGCAGCAAGCAGGGCATTGCACTGGTTTTCCAGGCCGGAAAGGCTGCACTGCATGCCCCTCACGCTAGATTTCGGCCGGATCTCTTCCGGGCACGCTGCAGCAAGGCGAGACACCTCTGCACCCGCCGGGAAGGCAAACCCGAGCTTGACGCCCACGCGGTCCACAGCCTGTCCGGCGTAAAGGTCCGTGCTCGTGCCAAGTTGGGTGATCGTGCGTACCTCATCACACAGCAGCAGATCCGTCGTGCCGCCGGAAATATGAAACAGCAGGACTTTCTGCGTAAAAAGGTCTGCGCCGTGGGCTGCAAACAGCGCCGCAGCGGCATGGCCCTGCTGGTGGGTCGTATAAATCAGCGGGATGCTCCGCGCCGCTGCAAATGCCGTCGCCGCATTCACACCGGCCAGAAAGCACGGCATATACGAGCCTTCGACCGCACGCGGCCGGGTGCTGACGCCGATGGCGGTCACGTTCCCAATGTTCACGGACGCACACAGCGCGTCCACCAGCTCCGGCAGGCGCTTGATGTGCGCAAACAGCGCGTCGGACTGCCGCAGCCCAAGCTCTCCCGGCTTCACGTCCAAAAGGCGTGAGCAGTTCTTTCCGCCCACGCCGTCAAATGCCGCCACCGAAGTGGTATAATTGCTGGTGTCGAAGCCAAGCGTCAGCATGACTGCTGGACCTCGCGCGCAAAGCCGCCGAGAATGCCGTTGACGAAGGACACCACATCCTCGTTTTCATATTTGCGCGTCAGCTCGACCGCCTCGTTGATGGCGGCGCTGATGGGCGCGTCGTCGATATACAGCGCCTCATACATACAGACCTCCATAATGGCGACGGCCATTCTGGCAATGCGGCTGAGGCTCCAGCCAACGGAATATTTCGTGATATAGCCTTCAAGCTCTTCCCGCTTCGCCTGCACGCCCTGCACCACGTTTGTCAGGTATTCCAGCTGCTTTCCATCCGGCTTTTCCGCGTAGACGTCCGTTTCGCCCTTGAGCGTGGGGTAATAGTCCTCCTCCATGAGCGTCCGCAGCGCTTCTCCGGCGGTGATATCGTTGAAGTTCATCTCAAAAACGAGATGGCAGGCGATCTCTCTGGCGTTCGATCTTGTCATAGTGTTCTCCTTGCTTCTTTTCTTCCGTGCTTCCAAAAAAGAAACCCTTTACGCAAGCAAAGGGTTTGCTTTTTGTTATTTCTTTAATTCCTTCGGCATGGCAATGCCGCAGATATTGACGTTGACCTGCGCGACGGTCAGCCCGGCGACGGATTCCACGCTGGACTTGACGGCATCCTGCACGGTCTTGGCGAGAGAAAACACGCTCTGGCCGAACTTCGCGACCACGTCGCATTCGATTTTGACCGCGCCGTCCTTCATCGGTGTCAGGCGGATGCCGCGCGCCATCGTCTTCATGCCGAGCATTTCGGCGATATCGGTGCTGATATTGCTGGACAGGCCGCAGACGCCCTCCACCTCGAGCACGGCGGCTGCCGCGACGGACGCCACAACGTCTTCGGAGATCTGAAGCGTTCCGTTCTCAAGCTTCTGCGTAAAATACTCGTTCTTTTCAGCCATACTGGGTTCCTCCTGTTCAGGGTTCAGAAAAGGTTCTGCTTTTATATTGGATTCATTTTACCACAAAACCGTCAAAATGCAATCCCTTTCTGAAATTCCCCGAAAATCAGGGCTTGACCTCGATGATGCGCACCTGGGAAAGCATATAGTCCGTCTGCGAGGTCACAATATCCGAGATCAGCGCCGCGTCCGCGTCGCTCAGTCCCTCCGCGGGCGCGGAAACCGCCACGCAGACAACGCCGTCGTTGATATATGTCACACAGTCATCGTACCCCTTGGCGATCACAAGACTTTCGATCTGCGCTTCGCTCAGCGCCGTGCCGACAATGTTGTTGAGCGTCTGGCAGGCGGCTTCGCCGACCTCCGTGCCCTCGTCGTAGGCGATCGTCTCCTCCAGCAGTTCAACGGCGGAGTCTCTCGATTCCTGACGGCTCAGGCGCACCTGCGCGAAATAATCCGCCGCCTGCGTCTCGCTTGTCGAAGCCGCGACCGCCTCCTGTGGCAGCGATTCACTGTCCGCCACGACCAGCGTGCCCTCACCAATCACCTGCTCTGCCGAGAGCGTCTCGGTCAGGTCCTGCGCATCCGTCTTCTGCGCTTTTGACCAGTTGAGGTACACGCCGGCACAGACCAGCAGCAATACCGATGCGATGATCGCGTTCCGCTTCCAGATTTTCATATAGATTCCTCCTATTGCCCTTTCATTTTTACCACTGCGATTTTATTGCTTCCGAGCCCCGTGAGGCTCGATACAGCCTGTGTGACCGCAAGACGGACGCTTGCGTGCTCCGCGCCGTCACAGACGACGAGCGCCCCCTGATACGTTGGATAGACGGTCGACTGCACCGCCGGTTCCTTTTCCGAGCCGCCCGGCTGCCGGAAGACCGTCTGCGTCTCCTGCGTCGTACTGCCGGAAGCGGTCACGGTGCGGCTGTCCGTCTGATAAATGATCTGCTCGCCGGACGAGAGCGTCAGCATCAGCCGGACGCGTCCGGCTCCGTCGATCGCGGATAAAAGCGCCTCCAGCTGCTTCTGTGTTGCGGACAGATCGAAGGCCGTGTCTGCTGACGCTGCCGTGGTCTGCTGCGCATCGGTCTTCTTCGTCGTTCCCGGCACCAGCGCCAGCGCGACGCCGAGCAGGAACACAAGCAGTGGGATACGGTATTTGCGAAGCAGCTGCGCCGCCCGTTCGCGCAGCTGTGACAGCTGCAGCGTGCTCATGGCGTCCATACCTGCCTTTGCACCGGAATGGCGAAGGTCTGCTCCAGATATTGCTGAAGCTGCTGCTTCTGCGCCGGAGTCGCCTCGCCGTGGATCGTCGCGGCCTTTGGATACGGCGTGGCCGCCCGCGTCTCCATTTCAAGCTCGACTGTGACGGTCAGCCCCAGCGAGGCGGCTTTGTCCAATATATATGCCTGTACGCGGCCTGATATGATCCTGGCCACAAGCTCCTGGTTCCGGATCTCGATTCCCGTTCTCGCTTCCTCCTTTTCAAGCTCCAGACGGCTGATCGCCTCTGAGAGCGCGTCATAATCGAGCTGCGCCAGCGGCGTAAGCGCCAGCAGCAGCATCACAAGCCCGCACAGAACAGCCGCCGCTTTTTTGGACGTTCCCTTCGGAATGAGCGCCAGCAGCCCCGCGCTTAAAAATGCGCCTGCCGTCAGGCGCAGCAGATATCCCCGCACAACCTCCATCATCCTGATGCCACCTTCATAAAGCAGCACGTGCTGAACAGGAGCATCAGCGCAGCGCTCCCGGTCATGCCGAGCACGTAGCCCATAGCGCTGCTCTGCGCGTCGATCAGGGCGGCGTGCTCCTTCCCTGCCGCGAAGCCGGCGATCGCCGCCGTCAGCTTCATGGTCAGATAGCAGATCGTGATCCTGAAAAACGGGACCAGCACCAGCGCGAGCACCGCCAGAATGCCGAAGGTCCCTGCTGTCGCGCGCAGCAGCTTCGCGCTTTGCAGCACGGCCTCGGACGCATCGGACGCAATACCGCCTACGACCGGGATCGCGGCAGACAGCGTAGATTTTGCCGCGTTTATTGCCGCATCGTCGCTGCTGCCGGACAGCAGACCCGTCAGGGACAGATACGCCGTGAACACATACATCACACCCTTCAGGAGCACGGTTATGCACCAGCCCACGAGCCGCCGGACGCTTGTGAGCTTCCCGCCGGGCAGCGCGCATTCGGCTGCGGCAAGTCCAATGAACGCATATACGAGCGGCACGAGCAGACTGCGGACAAGCGAGGTAAGCAGGCTGAAAAACAACGACGAGGCCATATACAGAGATCCTGCGCCCGTCAGCGACCCGGATGCAGCAGCCGCGCCGCACATTACCGGAAGCAGCAGCTTGGAATACGCCTCCATTTCATCCAGCACAGAGGCTGCCAGACCGAGCATACTTTTCATATTGGTTGCGAACAGCAGCGTGATAGCCAGCGCTCCTGTCATGGCCTGAATATGCAGCCGGTCGTCCGGGACGCTCTGGCGCACAAGCTGGCAGACGAGCGCAGCCGTCAGCAGCAAAGACGCCGTCTGCACGGCCGGAGGCCCATTTGATGACCGCAAGGATCGCTTCGCCGGGGTCCGTACGCGCTGCCGGGCTGTACGTGCGCAGCGCGTCCTGCGCGTCGTCCGGCAGGCCGTCCGTCAGCGTGTCCACATTCAGGATCTGCCGTTCCTCCTCCAAAACATCAAGCGCAAGAACGGGAACCGTCAGCACGGCCAGAATCCAAAGAAGAATTACGCAGCGCCGCATATCAGCCTCCGATCATCGTTTGCAGCAGAGAAAGCACCATTTCCAAAAGCGGCAGCGCAAGATAAAAGCTGATAAAGCCGCAGCAGATCTCGACGGCGGGCGCAGGCGCCTGCAGGC
>OGHD01001066.1_pt1 | contig 12005 bp, 9 predicted proteins | sample 1571341 | NCBI WGS metagenome assembly OGHD01 (sample SAMEA2582026, study PRJEB24529) | metagenome | biome: Human gut stool | place: China | collected 2011 | reverse complement strand
GAATCCCAGTAAGGAGCATAGATCATGTGGAAACTAAAACAGATTTTTGATGGAGAATACGGTTGCGAAGAGCGGCAGCCGGGAGAAAAAGAAAAATGTCTTGTGATTCTCGCAAATGAAGAGGGAGAAGAAAAGACATTTGAGGCGAATGAGGACTGGATTGCGGCAATCGAAAAGCTGTCAGCAAATCCGCTCATGAAAATAATTATCAGTAAGCCGATGGCGAAAGACTGCCAGTACAAAAAGATCGTGGTGGAGAAGAAAGGCGATGGCTATCAGGCGGCAAAGTATACAGAGAAACAGGTGTTTCACGATAATTTTGGCGTAGAAGATCTGCAGGGCTATTTGATGGAAGCCATACATGATACATTCCTGCAGGTAAATGCATGGGATGAGAAAAAAGAATACAGTCTTCTGATCTCAAAGAAAGGTGCGGTGACACTCAGGGCGAAAGCTTCAAAAGAAGCACCAGACACAGTCACAGAGCATAACCGGAAGAAAAATTACATTTTGGATGAGGGACAGGTGATCCCTCCGCTGGTGGATATGGGTATTTTTACCGGAGAGGGAAAAGTAGTAAAGTCCATGTATGATAAGTTCCGCCAGATCAATCGTTTTATCGAGATGATCGATGATGCGATCCGGGAATATAAAGGTGAGGAAATACACATCATTGATTTCGGATGCGGAAAGTCTTACCTGACTTTTATCATGTATTATTATTTTACAGAGATCCGGCACATGAAAGTGCAGATGCTTGGACTCGACCTGAAAAAAGATGTCATCGAAAAATGCAACCGGGCGGCGGAAAAATATGGCTATGACGATCTGCGCTTTGAGCTTGGTGACATCAATGGATTTCAGACGCCGTTTGACGTGGATATGGTCGTGACGCTCCATGCCTGTGATACTGCGACTGATTTTGCACTCTACAATGCAATTACATGGAATGCAAAAATGATTTTTTCCGTACCATGCTGTCAGCATGAGGTGAATAAGCAGATCCAGAGTGAGGATTATTCCCTGCTTACAAGATACGGCATTATCAAAGAGCGTTTTTCAGCGCTGACAACAGATGCGATCCGGGCGAATCTTTTGGAGTGCTGCGGATACAAAACCCAGCTGCTGGAATTTATTGACTTTGAACACACACCGAAAAATATTTTGATCCGTGCGGTCCGCCGTCCGGTCTTACCGTCCTCTGCGAAGAAAAGATATTTAGCGGAAGTGGAAAACATGTGCAGGGAATTTCACTTAGAGCCTACCCTGTATACATTATTGCGGAACGATTGCAAAGTATGATAGTATAAATGGAGCAGAAAACACAAAGGAGCGCAGGTATGGAAGATATTTTAGCAGCATTTCCGGATAGAGAAACATTTGACCGTTACTGGGAGGAAAATTATGTTCCGGTAACCTATGAGGATGTAAAAGAGGCATTTGAGGATTTCGTGACCTCCGCAGGCGGACACATCTTTTTGTCCGATTACGAGGAGGCTGGATGCATTTCCAAAGAGGATTTTAAGGACAATCTTTCCCAGGAGGCGCAGTTTGCCTTTCAGGATGGCCTGACGGAAGTATTTTATGACAAAAACCCGGATTTATATGAGACAGCCTTTGCTATTTTTGAGGAGGCACAGATGTCTGGAAATCAGGATGTAAATGTGGCAGTTACGTTTCATGAAACATTTAACCGCCTGTATGCAGAGTTTTTAGATCGTTTATTTGAAGAGAAAGGCAGTATATGGCAACGTTAGGAATTCCACAGAATACCATAGAGGTTTTACAGAAATATAATTTTAATTTTCAGAAGAAGTTTGGACAGAACTTTCTGATCGATACGCATGTGCTTGAGAAGATCATTGAGGAGTCCGGAATCACAAAGGATGATTTTGTTTTGGAGATCGGACCTGGAATCGGCACAATGACGCAGTATCTCTGCGAGAATGCAAGAGAAGTGGCAGCAGTGGAGATTGATAAAAATCTGATCCCGATCCTGGCAGACACACTCAGCGCATACGACAATGTGGAAGTCATCAATGATGATATTTTAAAAGTAGATATTAATAAGCTGGCAGAGGAAAAAAATGGAGGAAAGCCGATCAAAGTTGTGGCAAATCTTCCATATTATATCACGACACCGATCATTATGGGATTATTTGAAAGCCATGTGCCGATCGACAGCATTACGATCATGGTGCAGAAAGAAGTGGCAGACCGTATGCAGGTGGGACCTGGAACCAAAGACTACGGAGCGCTCTCCCTTGCAGTGCAGTATTATGCGAAACCTGAGATTGTTGCGATCGTTCCGCCGAACTGTTTTATGCCTCGCCCGAATGTCGGAAGCGCAGTGATCCGTCTCACAAGACATAAAGAAGTACCGGTGCAGGTGAATGACGAAAAATTAATGTTTAAGATCATCCGTGCATCCTTCAATCAGCGCAGAAAGACACTTGCCAACGGCTTGAATAATGCGCCGGACATTCATCTTTCCAAAGAAGTGATTCAGGAAAGCATTGATGAACTTGGCGTTCCGGTCACCATCCGTGGCGAAGCACTGACACTTCAGCAGTTCGCGCAGCTCAGCAACATCATCGGCAGCAAAATATAATAGAAGTCTGGAGTTCCTGTGGAAAGTTTATCCCTGAGGTCAGGCATAAACTTTCCACAGGAACTCCGGATAAAATTTGATTCATAAAAGCTGACTCCGTCTCATATACTTGTATATGGGATGGAGATTTTTTATGCACAGAAAAAACTTGGCAAAAAGAATAAACACGATGCTGACCATACTTCTGCTCTTGCTGCTCATACCACTTTTTCTCACCATTTTTTGCCAGAATATGCAGCTGGAAGAATTGCTGGGAAATGTAAACCGGACAGCGGAAAAAGAGGAGGATGCGGACATGCTTTTTTGCATTGTCGCAAAGGAGATAAGCGCAGATGCACCGGAGGAATGTATCAAAGCCCAGTGTGTGATCGCACGCACAAACCTTAAGGCAGCAGAGGAGATGGGGACAGAACTTCCGGGGAGTATGACAATGGGCGAATTACAGGAGCTGTGGGGCGACTATTTTTCCGAGGCGGAAGGAAAGATAAGGGAGGCGATACAGGAGACAGACGGAGAGACGCTGCAGTATCGGAACCATTACATATATGCGGCATACCATGCAGTGAGTGCAGGAAATACAAGAAATATGGAAGAATTATATCCGGATTCGGATATGCCATATCTTTCAGGTGTGGCATGTTATGAGGATGCACAGGCGCCGGATTATCTTTCGGTGTTGTATCTGGATCAGGAGATCACGATCGAAGAGAAGGATAGTGCCGGGTATGTCACAAAGGCGCAGATGAATGGGAAATCCTACACAGGAGAGGAACTGCGTGGGGAACTTGGGTTAAAATCCGCAAATTTCAACGTGACAGAACTGGAACCTGGCAAGATCCGGATCGTAACGAAGGGACATGGACACGGATTTGGCCTGAGCCAGTATACAGCACAGAAAATGGCTGAAAAAGGGGAGGATTACAGAAAAATTTTACAGTATTTTTTTCCCGGCGCAGAGGTGAAATCTGTGGAATGAAAAACGATTCCAATTACTGTGAATAAACCGTCTGAATGTGGCAACACTATTGTTAATAGCAGGAAATGTATTCTGCTAAATAAACAATGGACGGTGAAAAATATGAGAAAGAATCACGGATGGGCAGCCTTCTGGCAGAAAAAACAGTATATCATTGCAGGCACGCTGGTAATCCTTGCAGCAGTCGGCATGACTGTTTTATATAGCAGAGGACAGGAACAGGAGAGAAAGCAGTTAGAACAGGAAATTGCAGCAGAGATGGACACGGAGAACCAGAATGTGGCAATGGAGGAAGAGACAGAAGCAGATCAGGTTGCTTCTATTTTAAAACCGCAGACACAGAGCACAGAGACAGCAGAGGTAGAAAAGGAGAGTGAGGAAGCAGACAGTGGACAGGAAGAGGTGGCACCGACAGGAAACACTTCCCAGGCACTTCATTTTGCTGCGGAAGATGGCATCTTATGGCCGATGGAAGGAAATGTGATCTTAGATTACAGCATGGACTCGACGGTGTATTTTGCGACGTTGGACCAGTACAAATACAATCCGGCGGTCATCATTGCCGGGGATGTCAACAGCAAAGTTTATGCGGTAGCAAAAGGAAAAATCCAGAGTATTGAGACAAATGAAGTGACAGGATGTACCGTGACAGAAGATTTGGGAGATGGGTATCTCGCAGTCTACGGACAGCTTAAGGAACCGGAGTTTGCAGTGGGAGACTATGTGGAGGCAGGTCATGTGATCGGTTATGTGACGGAACCGACAAAATATTATTCGGTTGAGGGCAGTAACCTGTATTTTGAACTTCGAAAAGATGGGGTACCGGTCGATCCGATCGAATTTTTTGAATAGCAAAAATTTCCTTTTTCTTGAACACATGGTATTTCTGGATTATAATAAAATTTAGTGAGATACTGAAAACAGGCAGAAAGGTAGAGACTGCATGGGAGTTCATGGATCAAATGACGTGGTAAACGCATGGAAACAGGAAGTTTTGAACAGCAGAGGAAAGGACGCAGAGCATACACTCAAATGCTGTCTTGATATAGAACGGTATGCAAAGGAACATAAAGATGCGGCACTTCTTGGTTTTGCATATTTTTACAGTGGGGAAACTTACTATCTGCTGAATGATGTGGAGCACATGTTCCGCAACATTGCGCAGGCAATCCATCTGCTAGGACAGACCGGACAGTGGGAGCTGATCGCAAGGTCTTACAACCTGATGGCAATCTCTTCTGTCAACAAGGGAAATGTGTCTGCAGCGATGGATTACTATCTGACAGGATTGAATTACTGTCGTAAATATGGGATTACTAAGATGGAGATCAGCATCATGCAGAATCTTGGTAATCTGTACATGGAAAATGGTGTGTATCACGAGGCACAAAGTTATTTCGAAAAGGCTCATTCATATTGCAAAAGTAATCCGGATGTAAAAGAAAATTATGTCGGACTGATGGCCAGTTACGTGAATCTGGCACGCTGCTATATGCTGCAGGGGATGTTAGATAAGACACATGTTTATATAGAAAAACTGGATGCGGAATGTGCGTCTTATTATGAGGATATTGACATTTTATATGTGGACTGCCTGAAGGCAAGATATTATCATCTGACCCATAATTATGTGAGACGCGATGCACAGATCCAGGAGATTGTAGAAATAATCAATAAAAATGTGCAGATCATGGAGGTGTTTGACGACCTTTGTGATTTTTGCGGGCTGATGCTGGAGATCGGCCGGGATGATGTGTTGTGGATGATCGTTGAGAAGCTGGATCGGATCGTGAAGAATTCAGGTGTGATCAATCTGCAGCGCAGAGTCATTTCCATTAAGATCAAAGGCTACCGCAAGAATCAGGACAATGCAGGTTATCTGCAGGCGGCTGGCCTGTATTATGAGCTTTCCGAGATCATGGAGCGCGAGAACAAAGATATGATCGTCAACATGCTTTATGTCAGAAGTTCTCTCGAACGTGCAAATGAGAGCCGCAGGGAGATGGAAGCAGTCAATGTGAAGCTGCTGAAACAGTCGGAGACAGATCAGATGACCGGACTGGCAAACCGTTACCGCCTGAATGCTTATTCGGAAAAAGTATTAGATTACTGTTATGAGCACCGACTTCCACTTGCAATGGAGATTTTAGATATTGACTTTTTCAAGCAGTATAATGACAATTATGGACATCAGCAGGGCGACGAGTGCATTATTGCAATTGCAGATGAGCTGAAAAAAATGGAAGACGGACAGACGTTCTGTGCGAGATATGGCGGAGATGAATTTATTATCATTTATGCGGGTGCAAGTGCGGAGCAAGTGTACGCGAAGGCAGCTGCACTCCGGCAGAATATTATGGATCTGAAACTGGAGCATTTATATTCCAATGCATTGCCGATCGTGACGATCTCCCAGGGAATTTCGTATGGAGTTCCGGAGAACGGAAACAGGAGCTGGGATTTTCTACATACTGCAGATATGCTGTTATATCAGGTAAAGAAGAAAAGCAGAAATGATATCTGTATTGCGGATATCCGCGGACAGGAGCTGGATTTATCCTCAAAACAGGAAAAAGTGGAACCTTAGAGGAAAATTGGCATAAGTTATAATGAGCAATCCGCAATCGAACTATTGCTACGGCAGCTTTTTTTAGAGGTGACGGCGCATATCACATTTTTACAGGGGAAAAACAGAAATACATGTGGAGTGTACGACGACTGGATTTTGCTTGGATATGGATGAAAAACAGGGAGTATTCGATTGCTTTTCATATTAACCCAGCTTTCTTTTTCATGGAAGCCGGGGTACATAGATCGTGCCGGATGTGATACGGGTATTCTGACAAAATAGTTGACAAAATGGCGACAATATGCTAACGTATACGACTGCGCATTCGCACGAAAGGAAAATATATGGAAACAGTAAGATTTGATGAATTAGATTTATATCCACAGGTACTCCGTGCTATCAAAGAGATGGGATTTGAAGAGGCGACTCCGATCCAGAGTCAGGCGATCCCGGTTGTGATGTCAGGAGTCGATGTGATCGGACAGGCACAGACAGGAACCGGAAAGACAGCATCTTTTGGTATCCCGGTGCTTCACAAAGTAGACCCAAATAATAAAAAGACACAGGTGATCATCCTCTCACCAACCAGAGAGCTTGCGATCCAGGTGTCGGAAGAAATCCGTAAATTAAGCAAATATATGCATGGCGTGAAAATCCTTCCGGTATACGGCGGACAGGATATCAACCGTCAGATCAAGGCATTAAAAGGCGGTGCACAGATCATTATCGGTACACCGGGACGTGTCATGGATCATCTCCGCAGAAAAACGATCCGCTGCGAGGCAGTCAATACGATCGTTTTAGACGAGGCGGACGAGATGCTGAACATGGGATTCCGTGAGGATATCGAGACGATTTTGGAATATATCCCGGAAGAGGGAAGACAGACGGTTCTGTTTTCTGCGACCATGCCAAAGCCAATTTTAGACATCACAAAGAAATATCAGCATGACGCAGTGACCATTAAGGTGGTAAAAAAAGAACTGACCGTGCCAAGCATCGAGCAGTATTATTATGATGTCAAACGCAAGGACAAGACCGAAGTCCTGACAAGACTGTTAGATTACTACAATCCAAAGCTTTCCCTCGTATTCTGTAATACCAAGAAAATGGTGGACGAGCTTTCCGAGGAGTTAAAGAGCCGCGGTTATATGGCAGAGGGGCTTCACGGCGATATGAAGCAGGCACAGCGTGACCGTGTCATGAAAGCATTCCGCTCCGGACGTGTGGAGATCCTGATCGCAACAGATGTTGCTGCGAGAGGAATTGACGTTGATGATGTGGAAGCAGTATTCAATTATGATATTCCACAGGATGACGAGTATTATGTACACCGTATCGGACGTACCGGACGTGCAGGACGTACCGGACGTGCGTTCACTTTTGTAAAAGGAAAAGAGGTTTACAAGTTAAAAGATATCATGCGTTACTGCAAGACTAAGATCCTTGCAATGCCAATCCCATCTTCCGATGATGTGGCACAGATCAAGGCAGAGAAAGTAATGCAGGGAATCGGTGAGATCATTGAGAATGAAGATTTAAAAGAGATGATCGAGATCATCGAAAAGCAGGTCAATGATTCCGATTACACCGCAATGGATATCGCAGCAGCCTTCTTAAAACAGGCACTCGGTCAGGTGAATCTGGAAAACGACAGGGATAATGGCGAGATCGACTGGGATAACACCGGAGCTGAGGAAGGTATGGTTCGTCTCTTCATTAACATCGGTAAAAAAGACCGCGTGAAACCGGGCGATATCTTAGGTGCCATCGCAGGTGAGTCAGGAATGCCTGGAAAACTCGTCGGTGCGATTGATATGTACGACAAATACACCTTCGTGGAAGTGCCAAGAGAGTATGGCAAAGAAGTATTAGAAGCCATGAAGAATGTGAAGATCAAAGGACGTTCCGTCAATATGGAACCGGCAAATCAGAAATAGAAAATAAAAAGAGAGTCTCTTTTGTGAAATTTTTAAGCAAAATTTCGAAAGAGACTCTTTTTTTGGTGTATTGCACTACTTGAATTCGATTACATTTAATAGTATAATTTTTCACGGTTGTATAAATAAAAGGCAAATTAAGGAGTAAAATCCTCTGCTCCTGCAAGGGCAGTCGCATTTTGCTTCGCAAAACAAGGAGGATAACACCATGGAGTGGAAGAATTTAGATACCCTTACTTCTTTTGAAGAATTGTCAAAGGTTGCAGAGGTTGACCTGACAAAAGTAATGTCTGGAGAAAACGGCGCAGAGCGTGTGAAGAAATACAGCACACCGATGGCAGAGGGACTTGCATATAATTATGCTGCAAAAAAAGTGGATGATAACACACTTGCAGCACTTGCAAAATTAGCTGAGGAAGCACAGCTTTCTGAAAAATTTGCAGCTCTTTATAATGGTGAAGTTGTGAATACAGGCGAGAAACGTCTTGTACTTCATCATATGACACGCGGACAGTTAGGGGATGCAGTCGAGGCAGATGGCGTTGACAAGCGTTCTTTTTATGTAGAACAGCAGAATAGAATTGCTGATTTTGCAAACAAGGTACATGCCGGAGAGATCACAAATGCAGCAGGTGAAAAGTTTACAACTGTAGTTCAGATCGGTATTGGCGGAAGTGACCTTGGACCACATGCAATGTATCTTGCATTGGAGAACTGGGCAAAGAAAAACAACACATTCAAGATGGAAGCAAAATTCATCAGCAATGTAGACCCGGATGATGCAGCAGCAGTATTAGCTTCTATTGATGTTGCACATTCCATTTTCGTACTTGTATCAAAATCAGGTACAACATTAGAGACATTGACGAATGAGTCTTTTGTAAAAGATGCATTGAACAATGCAGGACTGGATGCTTCTAAGCATATGATCGCTGTTACAAGTGAGACATCTCCTCTGGCAAAGAGTGATGATTATCTGGCAGCATTTTTCATGGATGATTATATCGGAGGACGTTTCTCTTCTACATCAGCAGTTGGCGGAGCTGTCTTATCCCTGGCATTCGGACCGGAGGTGTTTGCACAGTTCTTAGACGGTGCAGCAGAAGAAGATAAACTTTCTTTAAATAAAAATATGTTAGAGAATCCGGAAATGCTTGACGCATTGATCGGAGTTTATGAGCGTAATGTACTCGGCTACCCGGCTACAGCTGTTTTACCATACTCCCAGGCTTTGAGCCGTTTCCCTGCACATTTACAGCAGTTAGACATGGAGTCTAACGGTAAATCTGTAAACCGTTTTGGTGAGCCTGTAAATTACGTGACAGGACCGGTGATCTTCGGTGAGCCTGGTACAAATGGACAGCATTCCTTCTATCAGTTATTACATCAGGGAACAGATATTGTTCCGCTTCAGTTCATCGGATTTAAGAACAGCCAGATCGGAACAGATGTTGTGATACAGGACAGCACAAGCCAGCAGAAACTCTGCGCAAACGTTGCAGCCCAGATCGTAGCATTTGCATGTGGTAAAGCAGACGACGACCGCAACAAGAATTTTGAAGGTGGACGTCCATCTTCCATCATCATCGGTGAGGAATTAAATCCTGAGACACTTGGTGCTTTACTTGCTCATTTTGAGAACAAAGTTATGTTCCAGGGATTCTTATGGAATATCAACAGCTTCGATCAGGAAGGCGTTCAGCTTGGAAAAGTTCTTGCAAAACGTGTTCTTGCACATGAGACAGACGGAGCATTAAAAGTTTACAGTGATCTGTTAAATATCTAATATACAGAATATATTGCAATGAAAACACCTTTTCGTGAGACAGCAGAAAGTTGCAGCCGAAGCGGAAAGGTGTTTTTGACTGAAAGGGATTAGTTCATGAAAAGAGAATCTTTCAAATCACGTCTGGGATTTATTCTGGTAAGTGCCGGATGTGCCATTGGAATTGGAAATGTATGGAGGTTTCCTTATGTCGTAGGAGAAAACGGCGGAGGATTGTTTGTAATCCTTTATCTCGTGTTTCTGATTGCCATGGGACTGCCGGTTCTGACGATGGAACTTGCCGTGGGACGTGCAAGCCGTAAGAGTGCCGTGTTAGGTTACAAGGCGTTAGAAAAACCGGGAAGCAAGTGGCATCTTCACGGTTGGGCAGCGATATTTGGCTGCTATATGCTGATGATGTATTACACGACAGTTTCCGGGTGGATGGTAACTTATTTTTACAAATTTCTGATAGGTGAGTTTCAGGCTGGCATGGATGCGGAGGCTGCCGGAGCAGTATTTTCCAATCTGCTTGCAGACCCGTTGCAGATGAGCTTCTGGATGATACTCACGGTCATTCTGGGCTTTTTTGTGTGCAGCAGAGGATTGCAGAATGGTCTGGAAAAAATAAGCAAAGTCATGATGAGTGCCTTGCTTGGCCTGATCGTGATCCTTGCGGTACACAGTTTTACATTATCCGGTGCGGGCGAGGGTGTCCGTTTTTATCTGATTCCGAATATGGAAACGGTGAGGGAAGTGGGCATTGGAAATGTCGTTTCAGCGGCAATGAATCAGGCGTTCTTTACCTTAAGTCTCGGAGTTGCAGCCATGGAGATCTTTGGAAGCTATATGGGTCGTGATAACAGTCTTGCAGGAGAAGGTGCCAGAATCTGTGCACTGGATACATTTGTGGCGATCATGGCAGGACTGATCATTTTCCCGGCATGTTTCAGCTACGGCGTGGAAGTCGGGGCAGGACCAAAACTCATTTTCATCACGCTTCCAAACGTATTTGTAAATATGGAAGGCGGTCGTATCTGGGGAACAATGTTTTTTTTGTTTATGACATTTGCAAGCTTTTCCACGATTATTGCGGTATTTGAAAACATCATGTCATTTTGTATGGATATGTTTGGCTGGAATCGGAAAAAAGCGGCACTGGTCAACTGTGTGATCATACTGATCGCCAGCATGCCATGTGTACTCGGATATAATGTGTGGAGTGATCTGCACCTGATTGGTGGCAGGGATGTGTTAGACAGTGAGGATTTCATTGTGAGCAATCTGTTGCTTCCGGGTGGTTCCCTTATTTACCTGTTATTCTGCGTCACAAAATGGGGATGGGGATTTGATAACTATCTGGAAGAAGCAAATACTGGAAAAGGTCTTAAGATCGCAAAAGGATTAAAACCATATTTCCAGTTTGTGCTTCCGGTATTGATTTTATTTATCCTAATCCAGGGATTAATCTGATTTTATTGATTCTCATCAGGGATTACTCTGATCAGGAGTTTACAACTTCGTACCAGTAGGAAGAACCATTTTCTATCATGTTACAGTAGGTGTTGACCATCACTTCGCGGAACGGAGCGAATTCGTCAGCAAGTTCGAGCTTTTGTGGGTAAGTTCTTGTGACGAAGTCGATCTCTTCCGCGATTTTTCTTGCAACGGATGCATCTTTGATCGGCACAATGCCAAAAAGAGTGGAGCAATAAGTTTTGCTTCCCGTGCAGGAGGCAAGCAGAACTTTCGCAAAATTTTCCCACTCTGTCAGCAGAACTGCCTGTTCTGTTTCATTCTCAGGTGCGTATTCGAGCAGACAGAGATCTTTCATATATTGTTTTAATTCTTTTTGCAGATGCCGCTTGTTGAAAAAAGAAATTCCGGCAGCACCGGATGCTTTGATCATCATCCATGCTTTCATGAAGGCATCGTTCTTGCCGTCTTTTCCATAACGTTTTTCCAACAATTTCATACGGTAATTATCATTTGGAAGATCCAGCTCCCGGCTGATCGCCTGAGCGAGAATCTCTTTTCTTTCTTTGGCATTTTCTATCTCATAATAATGTTCCGGCCAGTTTTCGAGGGGATCGATCTGGGCGGGTTTTTCTTTTTTCAAAAGCATAGGGAAGTCCTTTCTCTGG
>OGHD01001060.1_pt1 | contig 12038 bp, 8 predicted proteins | sample 1571341 | NCBI WGS metagenome assembly OGHD01 (sample SAMEA2582026, study PRJEB24529) | metagenome | biome: Human gut stool | place: China | collected 2011 | reverse complement strand
CGGCCTTCTTGAACGGCAGCTTGTCCTCCAGACCTGCGGGGCCCTCGATGACCCACACGCCGAACACTTCGCCCACGTCCAGAGCGGTATCGTGGTAGCCGTTGGCCTCTTCCAGAGCGGCCAGCTCCTGCGGGTCACGGATGCGGCCCGGAACGATGCGGTCCACCAGCGTGGAGCAGAAGGTGTTGGCAGTGTTCATCCATTCGATGAAGGCGGGCTCCAGATCCCAATCCTTGGCGTAGTTGTTGCAGCACTTCTGCAGCTCCTTGCCGTTGTTGTCGATCAGCTCGCAGGACAGGATGGTCAGACCCTTGTCAGCAGCGCCATTGAATGCCTTGTAGCGCTCGAACAGCACGCGGGTCAGCTTTGCGGGGAAGCTGTTGGGAGGAACCTGATCGAACTGGCTGTCGCCCTGCGTGTAGGCGATGCCGGCTTCAGTGGTGTTGGAAACGATGGTCTCGAGATCCTCAGAGCGTGCCAGCTCCAGCACTTCGTCCCACTTGCCGTCGATGTAGGGGCACACACAGTCGGACACGCAGGAGATCACGCGCTTTGCATCGACCTTCTGGCCCTTCTCACTGCCGCGCAGGTACAGGGTGTACAGGCCTTCCTGCTCGTTGATCCAGTCTGCCATCTGGGGGAAGTTGCTGATGGGCTGCACCAGCTTGACCTTGCCGTTGTAGCCGGCCTTCTCGTTTGCGATGTCATAGAAGTAATCCACGAAAGCACGCAGGAAGTTGCCCTCGCCAAACTGCATGACCTTGACGGGTGCATCCTTCAGGATGTAGCCGTTATAGCCGGTGCCTTCCAGAACCTTGTAGTTCAAAGTTTCCATCTTGTTGATCTCCTTTATAAACTTGCTTTGCTTATCAGAGAGCCTCTTTGTCTGCCCTCTGCTCCTTACCCTATTTTATGCTGTTGTATACAAATAAGTCAAGAGCTTTGTGCAATATTTTTAGCCTTAAGGTGACGATTTGGGGCATTTCCAGCGAAAAGCACAATTGTGTGCTAGAAAATTTGTCACTTTTTCAGTTGTATACATGCGCATTTTCCGTTATACTAAAGGTAAGACAAACCTGCCCGTGCAGGCGGGCGTCCCGTTGTACACAAGGTTTGACGGATTTTTAACAAAAACCATCAGAGAAAAGGAGTTATCGACCCATGAAAGCATTTATGGATAAGGAATTCATGCTCCAGTCTCCCACTGCTCAGCATCTGTACCACGACTACGCTGCGGATATGCCTATCTGCGACTACCACTGCCACATCCCTCCCCGTGAGATCTACGAGAACCGCCGCTTTGAGAACATCGCTCAGGTATGGCTGGGCGGCCGCAACCCGGACGGCAGCTACTTTGGCGACCACTACAAGTGGCGCGTGATGCGTTCCAACGGTGTGCCCGAGGAGTACATCACCGGTGATAAGCCCGACCGCGAGCGCTTCCAGAAGTTTGCAGAGGCTCTGCCCATGGCCATCGGCAACCCGATGTACCACTGGACCAATCTGGAGCTGCATGTGTTCTTTGGCTACGACGGCGTGCTGAACGGCGACACCGCTGAGGAAGTGTGGAACCTGTGCAACGACAAGCTGCAGCACGATCCCAAACTGACCGTCCGCGGCCTGATCGAGCAGAGCAACGTGGCCTTCATCGGCACCACCGATGACCCCATCGACGACCTGTACTGGCACAAGAAGATCAAGGAAGATCCCACCATCAAGTTCACCGTGGCTCCTTCCTTCCGCCCCGATAAGGCCATCAACATCAACAAGCCCGGCTTTGCCGAGTACATGGGCAAGCTGGCCGCTGTTGTGGGCAAGGAAAAGCTGGCCTGCATCGACTGCGTCACCGACGCTCTGACCAAGCGCATCGAGTTCTTTGCAGAGATGGGCTGCCGCGCTTCGGACCACGGTCTGGATTACATCCCCTACCGTGAGGCCACCAAGGAAGAGGTCAACGCCATCTACCAGAAGGTGATGGCCGGCGAGACCTGCACCACCGAAGAGGCTGAGAAGTACCAGACCTACATCCTGATCCATCTGGGCAAGCAGTATCACCGTCTGGGCATCGCCATGCAGATCCACTACAACTGCCTGCGCGGCGTGAACCGCAAGATGAACGCTCTGCTGGGACCCGACACCGGCTATGATATGATCAACACCGCTACCTGCGGCGGCGAGATCGCAAGCCTGCTGAGCGCCCTGAACGACACCGACGAGTGCCCCAAGACCATCATCTACAGCCTGAACCCCGCCGACGATGCACAGATCGGCACCATTCTGGGCTGCTTCCAGAACAGCGAGGTGCCGGGCAAGATCCAGCACGGTTCTGCATGGTGGTTCAATGACCACAAGATCGGCATGGAGGATCAGATGATCCGTCTGGCAAGCCTTGGCCTGCTGGGCAACTTTGTGGGTATGCTGACCGACAGCCGCAGCTTCCTGAGCTACACCCGTCACGATTACTTCCGCCGCATCCTGTGCAACATCATCGGCCAGTGGGTCGAGGATGGCGAGTATCCCAACGACGAGAAGGCTCTGGAGAAGATCGTCAAGGGCATCTGCTTCGACAACGCAAAGCGCTACTTCAACCTGTAAGAGAAGCGCCTGAACCTGAATAAGGCATAACACAAAGCCCCCGGAACGGTGTGAAACGTTCCGGGGGCTTTTGCTGTAAGCAGATAATGTTTACTTTACAAGGCTGCGCAGCACAACGCGGGCAGTGGAAACGTCGGAACCAAGCAGGGTGTCGTAGGCGTTCAAGATGTCGCGGATGGCCTGCAGGTTGTCCTTGGTCAGGGTGTAGGTCTTGGTGGAGCCGTCCCTGCCGGTAAAGGTGGCGGTGACGCTCTTGGCGGCAAGCCACTCGTTCAGCCAGCTGGTGCTGTCGTCCATATCGAACAGCTCGTAATCGAACCAAAACTTGAGGTCGTTGTCGTAGCCGCCGATGAACTCTTCATCACAGGTGAAGTCGTAGTAGTTATCCTCGGTCTCTACCCGAACAGATTTCATGTCCAGCTTTTTATTGCCGAAGTAGGTCATGCCCAGACTGAGATACACGGTGGGATCATCGTTGGTAACGAACAGGTAGGGGTACAGACCGCAGGAGGCCTTTTCCATGCTGGCCTCCTCGTAGGGAGAATCGATCTGCCAGCCCTCGGCCTCGCTGTCATAGGTGACAGTGAACTTGGACAGGGCAGAGCGCAGCTGCGCCTCCGACACCGCATTGGTCACAGAAAGCTCTGCCGGGGCAGGCTCGTCCGGAAGGGCGGGGGTCAGGGCAAAGGCGGAGACGCCGCCCATCAGGATGGCGGCGGTGCACAGGCAGGCGGCACCGCGCTTGAACAGTCCGGTCAGTTTCATAAGGATCTCCTTTCGCTTCACAGAAATGCTTTTTCTCTGTCCAGAGCATACCAGATTTTACGGCCTCTGACAGTAAAACGGCGTGAATCGCCCTTCAGATGCATCAGAACGACCGTTCAGATGGTGTGCAGTGCGGATGAAAACGGCTTCTTATACCTGATGGTTTTCCAGCCAGTCGGTCATCTGCTGGGCGATGCCCTTGATGCTGCCCTCCTCAAAGGGAACTTTCAGCCCGGCAGTCTCCAGCAGCTCGGTGTAGCTGGCCATGCCTGCACGGCGCACAAGGCGCAGATAGCGCTCCCATGCATCCTTGTGGTCGGTCAGGCTCAGCAGGAAGAACTGCAGCGCGGCCATGGTGGACAGGCAGTAGTCGATATAGTAGAAGGGGCACTCATAAATGTGCAGCTGACGCTGCCAGCCTGCACCGCGGCCATAGAAGGGAAGACCGGCAAAATCGATCCACGGGCGGTACTTCTTTTCCAGCTTGAGCCACTCGGCATTGCGTTCATCGGGGGTCAGATCCGGGTTCTGGTACATGATGTGCTGGAACTCGTCCACTTCGCATCCGTAAGCAAGGAACACAAAACTGTCCTCAGCGTGGAGCAGGGCGTATTTGTCGGTATCCCGGCCGAAGAGCAGATGATGCCACGGTGCAGTCAGGAACTCCATGGCCATGGAGTGGATCTCGGCGCTCTCCATGCCGGGGCATTCCAGGTCGGCGGGCACGTTGGGGTCGCGCTCGGCCACATAGCCCTCGAAGGCGTGGCCACACTCGTGGGTCAGCACGTCAACGTCGCCGGAGGTGTTGTTCCAGTTGGCAAAGATGAAGGGGGCCTTATAGCTGGGCAGGCTGGTCATATAGCCGCCGGACATCTTGCCGGGGCGGCTCTCCACGTCGAACAGCTCGTTGTCCTGCATGAAGTCGATGAACTCCGCCGTCTCCGGGCTCAGCTCGTGGTACATGGTGCGGGCGGCATCCATGCGGGCCTGATAGCCGGGGATGGGTTTGGGGTTGCCGTCCTTGAAGATGATGGGCAGGTCGGTAAAGGTGGGGTGCTCGATGCCGGTGCGCTTGGCGCGCATAGCCATCACCTTCTGCAGCAGGGGCACCACGTCGTTGGCCACCTGATCGCGGAAGGCCTTGATCTCCTTGGCACCGTAGCCGATGCGGTTCATCCGCACATAGGACAGCTCGCTGTAGTCCTTGTAGCCCAGCACATGGGCCTGCTGGTTCAGATTTTTGACGATCTTGCCGTACAGCTCATCCAGCTCGGCGCGGTGGGCGTCGAAATACCCGGCCTCGGCCTCATAAGCGGCACGGCGCACGGCAGGGTCCAGATCCTCTTTGTAGGGGCCCAGCTGGGGAATGGTGAGCTGCTTGCCGTCCAGCTCCACCAGCGCGCCGCCGTAGATCTGCTGGTACTGGCTGACCAGTGCGTTGAATTCTTTCTGCAGGTCCACGGTGCGGTCGTCCATGCCCAGCACGGCATTCTTCATGCCGGCCACACAGGTGGTGCCGAAATGCTCCGTCAGGGCGTCCACATGGGGGTTCGACAGGAAGGCCCGGCTGATCTCTACCTGGGCATTGGCCACGGCGGGGCCGTTGGCGTCAAAGAAATCCTGTTCGGCCTTCCAAGAAGCGTCGCGGGTGTCGCAGGTGTAGTGGATATTGGCCAGCTGGGAAGCGGTGGTGTAGTCGGCAAAGGCGCGGCTCTGCTCGTAGTACACGGCCACCAGTGCGTCGCCGTCCGGGGCAGCTGCGGCCTTGGCGGCCAGAGCTTTGCAAGTGGCCAGCAGGGCGTCGATGTCCGGGCGGGTATAGGTCATTTCGCTGAATTTCATGGGAATGAGTTCCTTTCCGGGAGCGGGGCTCCCTTGTACATCTCTTGTGCCCATCTTACCACGTTCTGCCCCAAAAGAAAAGGGGTGTGCAGGCGAAGAAAGCCATACTACTGTGCAGCATAAACAAAAATAAGAACGCTGCCTTGGCAAAGCTGTCGGTTTCTGCGGTTGCGGGGGCGGGGAAAAAGGGCTATAATAAAACCATCAACAGAGTAAGATCCTGTGCGTTAAGTGCCGCATCAACGGGGAGTTGTGCTGTGGACGAAGGTGTACCCGCGGTACAGGATCTGCATCCCGCTGCTGCATGGACTTGGGTGCAGGCGAGACGGTCTGCCGCCTTGCCCGGAAGTGAAATTTGTTGGATTCACGCCCTCCTTTGTGCGGTTTGTCGCGCAGGGAGGGCGTTTTGCGTCTGCCCTGCTGGTTCCTTTCAGCCGAAAGGGGAGGACAATTGATATGAACAATCCATCCAGAACTTCCGTCCGCACACTGGTCATGCTGGCATTGCTGGTGGCCATGAGCATCGTGTTCAGCCGGGTGCTGAGCATCTCCACCGGCTTTGTCCGGTTCAACCTGGGCAGCCTGCCGGTGCTGCTGGCCGCACTGCTGTTCGGGCCCGGGGCAGGCTTTGCCGTGGGTGCGGTGGCCGACATCATCGGCGGCGTACTGGCCGGTTATGCCATCAACCCGCTCATCACGCTGGGTGCCGGGGCCATTGGTCTGGTGGCAGGCTATGCCTGGCAGAAGCTGCCGGACTACCGCACCGGCCTGCGGCTGAGCATCAGCGTGCTGCTGGGCCACTTTGTGGGTTCCATGGTGATCAACTCGCTGGCGCTGCGCATCTTCTATGGCTACGCATGGAGCGTGCTGCTGGCCCGCATCCCCAATGCGCTGGTGCTGAGCGCGGTGAACATCGTCCTGCTGCGCATCCTGCTGGAAAACCGCAGCCTGATGAAGCTGGCAAAGAAGTAAGGGTATCCCATTGAAAATGGTCTCCGCTACGCTCTGACCATCTTCAGAGGAATGATAGTTTTATATTGCACTTCAGGAAAATCTGCGGATTTTCCTGAAGTGCCTTTTCCCGGAAGGGGTCGTAAAGGGCAGAGGGAGCTTTCCAGTCGTGCGAATGTTTCCGCAGGAAACCAGCGCAGCAGCTGCCGTTTTCCTCTGCGACCCCACCTGTGAAAAAGCAACTCCGGAAAATCCGCAGATTTTCCGGAGTTGCAAATTTAAAAATAATATTTCCGCTCAATATGCCCAGAGCACAGCGGAGGGCATTCAAAATCATAAAGAGGCAATATCTATGAACTACGAACAGGCAATGGAATACATCCACGCGGTGCAGTGGGCCGGGCACAAACCCGGCCTGAGCCGCACCCGCACTCTGCTGGCCGCTCTGGGAGACCCGCACAAACAGCTCCGGTTCGTCCATGTGGCGGGCACCAACGGCAAGGGCAGTACGGCGGCTATGCTGGCGTCCTGCCTGCAGGCCGCCGGTTACCGGGTGGGCCTGTTCACCTCGCCCTTCATCAACCGGTTCAACGAGCGGATCCAGGTGGACGGGCAGCAGATCCCGGACGAAGAACTGGTGCAGCTGGTGGAGCGGGTGCAGCCTGCCGCCGACGCCATGACCGACGTCCCCACCGAATTCGAGATCATCACCGCGCTGGGGATGCTGTATTTTGTCCGCAAACAGTGCGACATCGTGGTGCTGGAAGTGGGCTTGGGCGGCACGCTGGATTCCACCAACGTCATCGAGAATCCGGAGTGCGCCGTGATCACCGCGCTGGGTATGGACCACGTCAGGGAGCTGGGCCCCACGCTGGCCGATATTGCCGCCGCCAAGGCGGGCATCATCAAGCCGGGCTGCCCGGTGGTGAGCTACGGCGGGGTCCCGGAGGCCGATGCGGTCATCCGGCGGGTGGCTGCAGAGCAGAACGCGCCCCTGACCGAAGTGGATTTCCACAAATTGCAGATCGACGGTGGAGATCTGGACGCAGTCACCTTTGATTTTGATGGGCTGGACGGGGTGCACCTGCCCCTCATCGGCAGCTACCAGCCCCGCAACGCGGCGGTGGCCATCACCACACTGCGGGTGCTGCGGGCCAAAGGCTGGAACGTGCCGGAAAGTGCCATCCGCACCGGATTGGAGACCGTGCAGTGGCCGGGCCGCTTTGAATTGCTGCGGCATGCCCCGGCTTTCCTGCTGGACGGCAGCCACAACGCCCACGGCATGCGGGCCACGGTGCAGAGCCTGAAGGACCGCTTCCCCGGCGAGAAGTTCGTGTTCCTGGTCAGCATCATGGCCGACAAGGATGTGGACGAGATGCTGCACCTGCTGGCTCCGCTGGCAAAGCAGTTCGTGACCGTGGCGGCCCACACGCCCCGTGCCATGCCGGCGGAAACGCTGGCCCAGCACATCCGGGCCTATGGCTGCCCGGCGGAGGCCGCAGGCAGCATCGAAGCCGGTGTGGCCCGGGCCATGGAACTTGGCGGTACCGGGCCGGTGTGCGCGCTGGGCACCCTCTATTTTTCCGGTGACGTCCGGCAGGCATTTGCCGCGCAGACAAAAGGCTGACGCTGCACAATAGGATCCGATAAAAAAGAAAAAGCGGTGACCCGTGCAGGTTGGGTCATCGCTTTTCTTGCCCCTTGCGGGGCAGGCAGGGTAAATGATAAGAAGGTAAATGAAGAAAATAGCAATTTTAAGAACAAAGGTTTTGTGCTGAGCGAAGAACCGCTCGTAGAAGTTCATGTATCCAACGTGATGCCTTTGTTGGATACAACATACCACTTTTTTGGAAGAATTACAAGCCCTTTTTTCGATTTTTCACCAATAAACGTGCGAAAAATCGCATTTTTGGAGAAACGCACAAATTCAACGAGAAGTTCCCGGCAAACTGACGAACAAGCATAAAAATGAGCAGGTGCGGCCCGGAACGGCGGCAAAAAAGACGCAGAATGCGACAGTTCTTTACAAGAACCGGTCCGTGTGCTAAGATGAATACATTCAATGGAGAGTCTGCCCTGCGAAGGGTGGGCGTATGTGTCCGAGCAGGATGGCCCGGCACGGGGAAAGGAGCATATCAATGGAAAATCAGGCGGTGAGCGGAACAAAAAAGCCGCTCTTCGGAGGGCGGAAGCCGCTGTTCACACAAAAGGAACTGCTGCTGCTGACCGGCCCGCTGCTGGTGGAGCAGCTGCTGGAAGTGACCGTGGGTATGGCCGATACCATGATGGTGTCCCGCTGCGGCGAAGCGGCCATTTCCGGTGTCAGCCTTGTGGACATGATCAACAACCTCATCATCGTGCTGTTTGCGGCGCTGGCCACTGGCGGCGCAGTGGTGGTAAGCCAGTTTTTGGGTGCGCGGGAGCAGAAGGAGGCCGATGCAAGCTCTGGCCAGCTGCTTTTGCTCAGCGGTGTGTTCGGGTTGCTGGTGGGTGCATTCTGCTTTGTTCTGGCCCGGCCCATGATCCGGCTGTTCTACGGTGCCATCGAGGCCGATGTGCTGGATGCCAGCGTGCTGTACCTGCGCATCATCGCCATCAGTTATCCGTTTCTGGCACTGTATAACGGCGGTGCGGCACTGTTCCGCAGCATGGGCAACTCCAAGATCTCCATGCAGATCAGCTTTTTGATGAACGTGATCAACATTGTGGGCAACGCAGTGTGCATCTTCGGATTTAAAATGGGCGTAGACGGTGTTGCATGGCCCAGCGTGCTGTCCCGTGTGGTGGCAGCGGCCCTTATCCTGCGCAAGTGCTACCAGAAGGGCAATGCCATCACGGTGCCAAAGACCACCCGGCTGGATGCAAAGATGACAAAGCGCATTCTGGGCATCGGCATCCCGTCCGCCTTTGAGAACAGCCTGTTCGAGGCCGGACGCATCCTGGTGGTGAGCATGATCTCCACGTTCGGTACGGTGCAGATCGCTGCCAACGCGGTGGCCAACAATCTGGACGGCATGGGCGTCATCCCCGGCAAAGCCCTGAGCCTTGCCATGATCACCGTGGTGGGCCAGTGCGTCGGTGCGCGGGACTACGAGCAGGCCGTGCACTACACCCGCAAGCTCACTTTGTGGGCTTACCTGACCATGGGCCTGTTCAACGGGGCCATTCTGCTGTTTTTGCGGCCGCTGGTGGGCATCTATGAGCTGTCCGGTGCCACCATGGAGCTGGCCATCCAGCTTGTGACCATCCATGCGGGCTGCGCCATCTTTTTCTGGCCGCTGTCCTTCGTGTTGCCCAACGCTCTGCGCGCCGCCAACGACGTGAAATTTACCATGATCGTGTCCATCCTCAGCATGGCCGTGTGGCGGCTGGGCTTCAGCTACCTGCTGTGCGTGCGCATGGGCTGGGGGGCCGTGGGCGTGTGGATCGCCATGGTCATCGACTGGCTCTGCCGTGTGACCTGCTTTGTGACCCGCTTCCGCAGCGGGGTATGGAAAACCAAATATCACGCATAAAACAAAAAGGGAGGACCCTTTGCATGAAACTCATCAGCTGGAATGTGAACGGCCTGCGGGCCTGCCTGACCCACGGCTTTGCCGACAGCTTTGCCGCGCTGGACGCCGATATTTTCTCGGTACAGGAGACCAAGATGCAGCCCGGTCAGGCGGATTTTGCCCCGGAGGGCTACACAGAATATACATACTCGGCCGAGAAAAAGGGCTACTCCGGCACGGCCTGCTGGTGCAGGCAGGTGCCGCTGGCCGTGACCACCGGCATCGGGCTGGAGGAGCATGACCACGAAGGCCGGGTGCTCACGCTGGAATACCCGGGCTTTTATCTGGTGAACTGCTACACCCCCAACAGCCAGGACGGGCTGAAGCGGCTGGACTACCGCATGACCTGGGAGGACGCCTTCCGCGCCTACCTGCTGGGGCTGGACGCGAAAAAGCCGGTGATCCTGTGCGGCGACCTGAACGTGGCCCACACCGAAATGGACATCAAGAACGCAAAGACCAACCGGATGAGCGCAGGCTTTACCGACCAGGAGCGGGCCAAGATGACTGAGCTGCTGGCGGCCGGGTTTGCCGACAGCTTCCGGGTGGTGCACCCGGATGAGGTGAAGTACAGCTGGTGGAGCTACCGTTTCCATGCCCGCGAAAAGAATGCGGGCTGGCGCATCGACTACTTTATCGTCTCGCAGCGCATCGCAGATAAGATCCGCGCCGCCGAGATCCACAACGAGGTGTTCGGCTCGGACCACTGCCCGGTGGAGCTGGACATTGACCTGTAAAGGAGAAGCTATGCTCAAGAATTATCTGCTGGTGTTTTTCATCTCCATGGTGCCCATCGTGGAGCTGCGTGGGGCCATTCCCATTGGGCTGGGTCTGGGGCTTCCGGCACTGCCCACCTACTTTTTGTGCGTGCTGGGCAACATGCTCCCGGTGCCCTTCATCTACCTGTTTGCCCGGAAGTTTTTGATCTGGGGCTACCATAAGCCCCTCATCGGGCCCATCTGTCGCTTTTGCATCAACAAGGGCGAAAAGGGCGGCCGTGCACTGGAGGCCAAGGCGGGCCGCGGCCTGACGGTGGCGCTGCTGCTGTTCGTGGGCATCCCGCTGCCGGGCACCGGTGCCTGGACCGGCACGCTGGCGGGGTCCATCCTGGATATGAAGTTCAAGGATGTGCTGGTGGCCTGCATGGGCGGCGTATTGCTGGCCGGGATCATTATGGGTCTGGCCAGTGCGGGCCTGCTGGGTGCGTTGAGCGGTTTGTTTGCCGTGGGCTGATGGCCCAAACCTGCCGCCGCTTTGTCGTGGAAATTGCCCATAGCATTTCTGCCCCGAGTGTGCTAGAATGGACAGGATGTGTTTGAATACAGCGGTCTGCGTGCAGCAGCCCGCCCGGAAAGGAAACGATGATCATGGATCAGGAACTGAATCAGAAGATCGACGCGTACATCGCGGAAAACAAGGAGCAGCTGCTGCAGGACATTGCCGCGCTGGTGGCCATCGACAGCGTGGAGGGCACCCCGGAAGAGGGCGCACCCTTCGGCAAGGGCCCCCGTGCCGCACTGGACAAGACGCTGGAGCTGGCAGCCGGCATGGGCCTTGCCACCCGCAACTGCGAGAACTACATGGGCTACGCAGAGCTGGCCGGTGCCGATCCGGAAAAGTATCTGGCCACCATCTGCCATGTGGACGTGGTGCCGGTGGGCAACGGCTGGACGGCCGACCCCTTCAAGATGCGCATCCAGGACGGCTGGCTGCTGGGCCGCGGCGTTTCGGACGACAAGGGCCCTATGGTGGTTGCCCTGTACGCCCTCAAGTTCCTCAAGGAGCAGGGCTATGAGCTGCGCTACCCCATCCGTGCCCTCATCGGTGACAACGAAGAGACCCACATGCAGGATGTGGAGTATTACCTGAAAAACTACCCGGCTCCGGTGTTCTGCTTTACCCCGGATGCCGAGTTCCCGGTGTGCAACGGCGAGAAGGGCCACTTCGGCGGCAAGATCGTCAGCCCGGTGTGCAACGGCGTGATCTGTGATTTTGAGGGCGGTGTGGCCAACAATGCCGTGCCGGACCGTGCCAGCGCTCTGCTGCACACCGATATCACCAAGCTGAAGAACGCCCCCAACATCACGCTGGAGCCCGCCGGGGAAGGCTGCGTGCGGGTGCGCGGCTGGGGCAAGGCCGGCCATGCCGCCATGCCGGAAGGCACCGTGAATGCCATTGGTCTGGTGGTGAACTACCTGCTGGACAATGGCCTGTGCAACGACGCCGAGCGCGCCTATCTGGAAGCCCTGCGCAAGCTGCACGCTTCCACCGCCGGTACCGGCCTTGGCATCGACTGCGCCGACGGCCCCTTCGGCCCGCTGACCATCATCG
>OGHD01001059.1_pt1 | contig 12042 bp, 10 predicted proteins | sample 1571341 | NCBI WGS metagenome assembly OGHD01 (sample SAMEA2582026, study PRJEB24529) | metagenome | biome: Human gut stool | place: China | collected 2011 | reverse complement strand
ACGGCAGCTTTACTTACCGCATCTGCGACCCGCTGCTGTTCTACACCAACGTGTGCAGCAACGTCTCCACCCAGTACGATGCCTCGGAGCTGGCTCCTCGCCTGAAGAGCGAGCTGATGAACGCTTTGCAGCCTGCGCTGGCCACCCTTTCTGCCAACAAGGTGCAGTATTACGAGATCCCCGCCCACACGCTGGAGATCTCGGACGCTCTGAACGAGCAGCTGTCCAATATCTGGCGCAAAAAGCGCGGCATCGAGGTGTTCTCCTTCAACATCAACTCCCTGTCCATCCCGGAGGAGCAGCAGAAGAAGATCACCGAGTGGGAAGAAAACGCCATGACCACCGACCCCACCACCGCCGCTGCCCGTCTGGTGGGCGGTCAGATCGATGCCATGAAGACCGCCGCCGGCAACACCGCCGGTGCCATGACCGGCTTTATGGGCATGGGTATGGCGGCCGGTGCAGGCGGCATGGGCGGCATGAGCGCCCAGAACCTGTTCGCCATGGGCCAGCAGGCCCGCCCGGACAGCGTGGATGCCCCCCAGCAGGTCAGCCGTCCTCAGCCTGCGGCAGCGCCTGCCGGAAGCTGGCAGTGCAGCTGCGGCGCTACCGTTACCGGCAAATTCTGCCCGGAATGCGGCAGCAAAAAGCCGGAGCCGAAGCCCGCTGCGGACAGCTGGACCTGCAGCTGCGGTGCTACCGCCACCGGCAAGTTCTGCCCGGAGTGCGGCAAACCCCGCCCGGCGGCAGCAGAGGGCTGGACTTGCAGCTGCGGTGCGGTGAATAAGGGACGCTTCTGCTCCGAGTGCGGCAAACCAAAGCCCGCCGGTACGCCCAAGTATAAGTGCGACAAATGCGGCTGGGAGCCGGCAGACCCCGCTCACCCGCCCAAGTTCTGCCCGGAGTGCGGCGACCCCTTTGACGACAGCGACCGGACCTGACCTGACAAATACAGAGCAATGAAAGGAGCATACCATGATGGGATTCTTTTCCAACCTGTTCGCAAAACAGAACTGTGCCGTCTGCGGTAAGGAGTGCGGCACCCTGCACCGCTCCAAGCTCCGGGACGGACAGTTCCTCTGCGATGACTGCGGCGACCAGTGCTCCAAGTATATCCGGCTCAGCGAGCTGACGCTGGACGAAGCCAAGGAGCACATGGCGTACATGGCCCGGATGAAGCGGGTGTTCGACGAGGTGTTCAACAAGACCGAGTTCCGGGTCAACGCATACCCCTCCACCCCGTCGCAGATGGGGCTGGTGTTCTGCGATGAGCTGGGCATGCTGTACATCGACGACCGCACCGGCGGACGGGGCAAGATGCCGGAGCTGATCCGCTACGACCAGATCGCCAGCTATGAGGAGTATCTGGACGAGACCCCCGCCAAGGAGCCGGGTCAGGAACCCACCCTCAACGGCGGCGGCCTGAAGCTGAAGCTGGTGCAGCCCCGCAGCATCACCGAGGCCCAGACCCAGCGGGGCATGCATCCCCACCCCTACATCAAGCAGGAGCTGGTCATCTGCTTCAGCAAGCGGGACCGGCGGGAGATCGGCTATGCTCACATCGCACGGCAGCATCTGGACCACATCTTCGGGGTCCACGATAATGAGACCAGCCTGTTCGGCCGCCGGATGTCCAAGGCCGAGGAACGGGAGCTGAAGGGCCAGATGGGCATGATCGGTGCCATGGGTGCCGTGGCATCCGCCGCCATGAAGGGCGGGCAGCTCTCTGAGCAGGAAAAGGCCCGCTTTGTGGAGAACATCAATCTGGCAAACGACGCCCAGACCGGCGGCATGGCATTGTACAGCCGCCGGGCCGATGAAGCTTTTGCAAAGGTGCAGTGACTGAAAAAGGAGGAACGAATATGAAAAAGATCCAGCGCAGAGTTTTCCTCAAGGCCATGGGCCTTGCCACCGCCGCCCTTGGGCTGACTGCCTGCGGCGGCTCCGGCACATCCAGCACATCCAGCGCTTCCAGTGCCCCGACTTCCGGCAGCAGTGCCCCGGCGGCATCCGCACCGCCGGAGGCAGCCGAGGAAAAGAGCGCCCCTGCGGGCGCGATGGTGGCCCAGTTCCATCCCGGCGAGCTGACCATCGGGGACTACACCTTCAAGGCCGAGTACATTCCCTTTGACGTCCGCCGCGAGGTAGGCGGTGCCCATCACTTGGTCCATGCGGACAGCTACCGGGGCAATTACTTCTTCAGCTTCTACAACGAGGACGATGAAGAGCAGTCTGCTAAAATCTTCGAGTATGCCATCAAGGACGACCGGATGACCCCGGTGGCAGAGTACAACATTGACGGAAGCAACGCCCTCAGCATCGACCGCAATGGCATCCTATACGCCATGGATCCCTTTGATGTCTACTGCTACGATCTGAACAGCAGCGACCCGGAAGAGCCCGGCGATGCACTGGACTACATGGGCAGCTGCTATTCCTCCAAGGATCGGGATCTGACCGTAATCTACTGGACCGACTCCGCACCGGTGCTGGTGCAGGACGGCGAGTACACTGAGCTGACGCTGGAGGGCGACAACGAGATCGGCCCCTTCTGCAGCATGCCCTCCCTGAACCTCAGTCAGGACGAGCTGCTGACGGTGGGCGAGCTGGACTCCAGCGGCGATTACTACCTTGCCGCCTTTGATCTGGACGGCAATGAACTGGCCCGCAGCACGCAGCCGGTGGGCAGCTTTGACGCCGTGATGATGAAGCGCCCCAACGGCTATCTGCTGGACACGGGCTATGTGTGGGAGCTGTACGGGCCGGACGGCACTTTTTTGGAAAAGTCTCTCCCCGTGGGCGAGCACGAGACCCTGTGCCAGCTGTGCGGCGACTTCTGCACCTTTGATGTTTTCCTGCCGCTGGAAGAAAACGCTTTCCTTGCAGTGGGCCACCACGGCAAAGCCAGCGAGCCGGACGAACCGGTGGTGTTCCGCATCACCACGGACTTCTGAGTCGACCGCTTCGGCGGGGAGACCAACGCAAAAACAGCGGGGCCGGGGAAGAGCCCCCGGCCCCCTTTGGAACAACAGGAGGAAACGCTATGGCAGGAATGCTGGAATACAAGTGCCCCTGCTGCGATGGCGCCATCCAATTTGACAGCGCCACCCAGAAGATGAAATGCCCCTACTGCGACACCGAGTTTGAGGTGGATACGCTCAAGGGCTACGACGAGGAGCTGAAAGACGAAAAGCCCAGCGAGATGGAGTGGGCCACCCCCGGCGGCAGCTGGGCAGAAGGAGAGACCGCCGGTCTGCATACTTACAGCTGCAAGAGCTGCGGCGGCGAGATCGTGGGCGATGACACCATGGCGGCGTCCGCCTGCCCCTTCTGCGGCAACCCCATCGTCCTTACCGGGCAGTTTGCCGGGGCGCTGCGGCCCGACCTCATCATCCCCTTCAAGCTGGACAAAAAGGCCGCCAAGGCAAAGCTGCAGGAACATCTCAAGGGCAAGACCCTGCTGCCCCGGGTGTTCCGCAGCCAGAACCACATCGACGAGATCAAGGGTGTGTATGTGCCCTTCTGGCTCTTCGACAGCGATGCCGACGCTCAGCTGCGGTTCACCGCCACCCGGACCCGCTGCTGGTCGGACAGCAAATACGACTATACCGAGACCAATTACTACTCCGTCCGGCGGGATGGTACGCTGGGATTTGACGCAGTGCCGGTGGACGGCTCGTCCAAGATCGAGGACGACCTGATGGAGTCCATCGAGCCTTTTGCCATGCAGGATGCCATCCCCTTCCAGACCGCCTATCTGGCCGGCTATGTGGCGGACAAATACGATGTGAACGCCGAGGACAGCATCGAGCGGGCCAACAAGCGCATCCGCCGCTCCACCGAAGAAACGTTCCAGCAGACCGTTACCGGCTACGATTCGGTCAAGGTGGAAAACAGCAGCATCCAGCTGCACGGCGGCAAGGCAAAGTACGCCCTGTTCCCGGTCTGGCTGCTGAGCACCAGCTGGCGGGGTGAAAACTACCTGTTTGCCATGAATGGTCAGAGCGGCAAATTCGTGGGTGACCTGCCCGTGGACAAGGGTGCTGCCCGCAAGTGGATGCTGGGCCTTACGGCTGCCCTTTCCGCCGCGTCCTACGGCGTGATGTGGCTGCTGTGGCTGGCACGGATCCTGTAAAGGAGGGACGAACGATGAAAAAGACTTCCAACCGACTGCACTCCCTCTTTGCGGCGCTGGCAGCACTGATTCTTGCGGCGGCGCTGGCTGTTCCGGCCTTTGCGGTAGAGGGCGGCTTTGCCGACCTGTACTACCGCATGTTCGACGACGCTGAGGTGCTGACCGAGGACGAGGACAACGAGCTGGAGGACGCACTGGAAGAGCTGAGCCTGCGCCAGAGCTTCGATGTGACCATTGCCACCATCGAGTCGATGGAAAGCGTTGGTGCCGACAGCATGGAGCAGTTTGCCGATGATCTATATGACTACTGCCAGTACGGCTACGGCCCCGATATGGACGGCGTGCTGCTGCTGGTGAGCGTAGGCGACCGCAAATGGCACATCTCCACCTGCGGTTACGGCATCACCGCCTTTACGGATGCTGGCATCCAGTACCTTGGCGAGCAGATGACCCCCTTCATGGCCGATGGAGACTACGCCGGTGCCTTCCGCACCTTTGTCCAATGGTCGGATACTTACATCGATGCTGCCCGGGCGGGCCACCCCTACGATGTGAATAACCTGCCCCGGGAGCCGCTGTCTCTCATGTACCTGTTCCTTGCGCTGGGCATCGGCCTTGTGCTGGCATGGGTCGTCGTCAGCGTAATGAAAAGCCAGCTGCGCAGCGTGGCGTTCCAGGAGAACGCCGCCAGCTATGTGCGGGAGGGCAGCATGAATCTGACCAACAGCCGGGAGCTGTTCCTGTACCGGAATGTGCAACGCACGAAGCATGTAGAGGAAAAGGACTCCGACAGCTCCGGCGGCAGCTCCACCCACACCTCTTCCAGCGGCACCACCCACGGCGGTGGAGGCGGCTCGTTCTGAAAGGAGTATGTTTATGAACCCTTATCTCTCGGAAAAAGCCAGCGGCGAGATTCCCCGTGTCCTCAAATGGCTGCGGAACGCGGGGCTTGCCTTCTGCGTGTTCTGCTCTGTCGGCGGGCTGTATACCCTCTGCCTGGACCTGCAGGCTAAGGACACCTCCCACGTTGTCGGGTATGTGTTCTGGATCGTGGTGGGCGCAGTGCCCCTTGTTCTGTTCGCACGCAACGAAAAACGCCGCTACCATGCAAGAACCATCGCCCGCAGGGTGGAGAGCTACTCCGGGCCGGAGGTGCCCCTGCGGTGGCTATGCAACAGCGTTGGCATGGACACAAAGGACCTTGCATGGTATTTTGAAAACGGTTATTTTGTAAACCTCAGTCTGGATCTGAACCAGAAGATCGTCCGCAGGCGGACTGTGCCCCGCCATGACCCGAACCGGAGCTGAACCCTTTACAGCTGAAACAGAAAGGAGTATTTTCATGGGACTTTTTGATAAGATGAAGCAGGCCGCCGCAAATGTTTCCGGCAACCAGACCGTCACCTTTACCTTTCAGGCTCTGCCGGAAAGCCTTGCCCAGATGCAGGCACTGCCGGAGGCCAGTCTGGACACCCCCTTTAAGACCGCAGCCCTCACCGTCTGCGCACTGTGCGCCTATGGTGCCGATAAAAACATCGGGCTGGAGATGCTCAACTGGCTGCGCGGCCCCCGCCCGCTGAACGGGCAGGAGATTTCCTTCCTGAACGACCGCTTCCGGGACGGCAAGAGCTATATCCCGTTCTCCTACTTTGTGGGTGCGTCGCCGGAAAACGGCTATACCCCCCGCCAGCCCTTCACCCTGCTGGTGGGCAGCAACCACACCTCCAACACCGAGGAGGGCTACTGCAAGCTGTTCATCCCCTGCGGCGGCGCCGACAGCCCCCGCCCCATTAAGCTGCGCCGCAAGGGCGACGGGCAGTGGTTCTTGTGGGAGCAATACCTGATGACCGGTATCCGCATCCCGACATCGGCCGACCCGTGGGCATAAAACAAAGGGGCTGACATGAAAGCCATGAAAACTTTTGCAGCACTGCTTGCACTGGCTTTCAGTCTGGCAGGCTGCGGGCCGGTGGACGGCGACCCCGTCCGTCCCGCTCCCGGCAGCGCCGGGCAGGGCAGCAGCACAGCGACTTCCGGTGCTGATTCTGCTGAGCCGGAGCAGCTTGCCGCGCTGCGGCAGCTGGCCGGGGAAAACGGAGAGCTTGCTGGGGTGCTCTATCTGGGCAGCGTTCCGGAGCGCACCACCGATGTGCACGCCGTGCTGGACAGCTTACCGGAACAGCCGTGGCAGTTTGTTGCGGACATCCCGGCAGACCGCTGGGTCGCAGCGCCGGGCGGCGGGCGGGAGCTATACTGCATCTTTGCCGTGCGCAGGGAGGATACGCTTTTTGTCTATGAAAAGCAGAATCCTCAGTACCCGAACGAGACGGGTAAGGAACTTTACGGCAGGCAGGGTGGCCAGCCCATTCTGCTGCTGTGCAACGGCAGCAGGGAGGACACCGACACCATGGTAACGGTCTATTGCAGCACCGGACGCCCGCTGGACTGGAACCCGCAGCTTTCCGCCGAGACCAGCCGCCCTGTGCCGGTGGAGGGCGTAGACGATTTTTCCCAACACCCAACGCCCGGCGCTGCCCCCTGAGGTGCGCCCCGGCAGGGCATGAGAAAGGAGAACCTATGAAAAAGATCAAACTTTTGGCAGCCCTGCTGGCGCTGACCATCGGCCTTGCAGGCTGCGGCGGGTCGTCCAAAGGCAGCAGCGCGTCCAGCTCCAAGCCCGAAAAAATGCTGGACGGAGACAACATGATCGCATCGTCCTCCGCCAAACAGGAGTACACCGAGCCGGAGGACGTGACCTACATGCGCCTTCTGGCAGGGGAGGACGAATACCGCGCCTGTGTGCTGTATCTGGGCGGCTCCTATGAGGTGACCACCGATGTGCAGAAGGTGCTGGACAGCCAGCCGGACTTACGCCAGCTGTGGAGCTTCGTCTATGACATCCCGCAGGATCACTGGGTCGTGGCACCGGATGGCGGGTGCGATTTGTACTGCATCTTCCCGCAGGACCCGGATGCCACCCTGTTCGTCTACGAGACGAGCCTGACAGACGATGCCGAAAACCCGCTCAAGCGCGGCAAACAGCTTTATTACAGTGAGGACGGTCAGCCCATCCTGCTGCTGTGCAACATCAGCGATATCGTCCCCAACACCGAGGTGGAACTGTACCCCAGCACCGGCGAAGAGCTGGTATTCAGCCCCTTCCTTTCCGGCGAGAACGGCCATGTGGTGGAAGCCGAGGGCGTGTGCGATTTTACCATCTACCCGGAAGGGGACGACTGGGAGACCGACACCAGCCCATGGTCGCTGGAAGGCAACTGGCTGGAGACCGGCCGCGACACCGACGAGGGTTATTTTGACACCGACCCCGCAGACGCCGACCGGATGTGCTTTTTGCCCACCGATGCCGACACCGAGGGCAGCCAGCTGCCCTTCACCGCCAGCTACATCACCCCCTACCCGGAGCTGAACGTGGAGGAAGCCGATCTGTTCTATCAGGAGGGCACCCCGGAGGTACCCTTCCGCTCCAATCAGGAGTGGTACGCCACCTTTACCGGGGAGGACGGCTCCCGCTACGCCGTCACGCTGGAGGACGAGGACACCCTTGCCCTGAAGTTCTATCTGGACGGTCAGGAGAGCTACCTGAGCCTTGTCAACACGGTCTACTTTGCACGGCAGGAGGCCATGGGGTGACCACCGCCGCCGACCCACACCGGGAGGAATGCACCATGAAACACACCAAAACGATCACCATCCTCCACTCCAATGATCTGCACGGGGATTTTCTGGCAGAGCAGGTGGACGAAAAACTGGTGGGCGGCGTTTCCATGCTGTCCGGCTACATCGAAAAGGTGCGGGCAGAACAGCCCAACACTATCTACGCTATTGCAGGTGATATGTTCCGGGGCTCGGTCATTGATTCCGAATACAAGGGGCTTTCCACCATCGAGATCATGAACGCCCTTGCCCCGGATGTTGTCACCATCGGCAACCACGAGGTGGATTACGGCATCGCCCACCTGCTGTTCATCGAAAAATGCGCGCGCTTTCCCATCATCAACGCAAACCTCTATATCAAAAACACCCCCACCCGGCTGTTTACCCCCTACAAGATCCTGCGGGTGGACGGCATGAACATCCTGTTCATCGGTATCATCACGCAGGACGTGATCAACCAGACCAAGTCCGAATCGCTGGTGGGGTCCTTTGTGGACACCGCCGCAGCAGCCGCCGAGGTGGGCAAGATCTGCAACGCCCACAACAGCATCGATATTGATTTTACCGTGCTGCTGACCCATATCGGCTTTGAGGAGGACCGCCATCTGGCGCGCCAGCTGGACCCGGCGTGGGGGGTGGACCTGATCATCGGCGGGCACAGCCACACCCTGCCGGAGCACGCGGTGGAGGAAAACGGCGTGGTCATTGCGCAGGCGGGCACCGGCACCGACCAGATCGGGCGCTTTGACATCATTGTGGACACGGACAACAACTGCATCGATTCCTACACATGGCGCACCGTGCCCATCTGCGCCGAGACCTGCCCCCGCAACCCCGCCATGGAGCAGGTGCTGCACCGCTTCACCAGTCAGGTGGACGAAAAGTACAGCCACATCGTAGGGCGCTTCCGCCGGGAGCTTACCCACCCCCAGCGCACGCAGGAGACCGAGCTTGGCAACCTGTTTGCCGATATCTTTACCCGCAGCCTTGGGGTGGATGTGATGCTGATCGGCTCCGGCAGCATCCGGGCCGAAAAGCTGGGCCCCATCGTTACCTACGGCGACCTTATCGAGGGCTTCCCCTACGATGACGGGGTGTATATGTTCAAGGTGACGGGGCGGCAGCTGCGGGAAATGCTCCACTACATGCTGCGGGAGGAGGCCTACGCCGGGCACACCGAGTTCTACCAGCTGCCCTCCACCCTGCGGCTGCGCTACGACCGCGCCAAGGGCGACTTTGATTACTTTACCTACTGCGGCAAGGAGGTGGGCAAGGAGATCGGCGACGATGCCCTGTTCACCGTGGGCTTGCAGAACTACCACTTTAAAAACATCGAAAGCTTTTTCAACATCTCCTACGACACCCTTTGCAAGCTCCAGAAGCCCCGCAGCGTGGCAACCTCCTGTCAGGATATCCTGATGGAGTATTTCCGGGAGCACGAGATGCTGGACGCAGTGGTGGACGGCAGAATGACCATTCTGCCCCCCACGGCAAGGGAAGGAGACTGACCCATGGGCACAGAAAGGAGGGGACGACCCATGCGCACTTTCTCGCTGGTGCTGCTGGGGCTGGCGGTGGGGGCGGCACTGCTCAGCCGCAGCCCCAGCCGCCCCGCCCCAACACCCCCGGAGCCTGCGGCCCCCGCCCCGGCGCTGGCTGACCTTGAAACGTTGGAGTTCTGGGAGCAGGGCAGCTATATCCAGCCCATCTCCCGCACCTGCCTCACCCGCACCCCCGAGGGCACCCGGGTGGAGCTGGAGCTGTACCACGAAGAAGTGTATCAGGAGCAGGCCGGGCCGGAGCTTCTGGAACAGGCCAAGGCCATTCTGGAAGAGTACGGCGTGGGCGGCTGGGCGGGCGAAGCCCACGGGGAAAACAAGTTTCCCCCAAACTACCGGGCAGTGATGAGCGCTCTGGATGCCCTCACCGCCCCCGCCCAAAAAAACGCCCTGCAGCAATACACCCCCTAAACAGAAAGGAGCACCCCATGAAACAACGATTCTCAAAACGAACGCGCCTTGTCAGTGCTCTTTTGACGCTGGCTATGGTGTTCACCTTTTTGCCCTTCAGCGCCTTTGCGGCGAACACAGAAATTGATTTTAATTCGCCGGATTTTAAGCTTAATTTCCCGGATGAGGAATTTCGGCGCTTTCTCAAAGAATGCTGTGACAAAAACGGCGATGGCAAGCTCGATGTGGATATCAAGAATATGACGATTCCAACCAGTTATGCAATCACAAGTCTTGAAGGAATCCGTTTCTTTGAAGATCTCGAAAAGCTGGATTGCCATGGTATCGGCTTGACAACACTTAATGTTAGCATGAATTTCAAACTGAAGGAGCTGGATTGTTCCGGGAATCAACTGAAAGATTATCTTCCTATTCTTTCAAGCGGACTGAAAAAACTGAATTGCTCCAATAATAAACTGACCCACATGAATCTGGGCAATCGCTCTGGGCTGAATCTTGAAGAGGTGGATTGCTCCAATAACAACATAACGAATATCGTAATGTGGAACGTAGGGGAACTGGTCAAATTTGATTGTTCCAACAACGACCTGATGACGTTGGATGTCAGCCAATGCTTCAGGCTGAAAGAACTGAATTGCTCTGGAAATCAATTGATGGAGTTGGATGTCGGGCACCAGACGCAGCTGACACAGCTGGATTGTAGCAATAATAAATTGACAGAACTGAACGTGAAACAGAATGGCGGCTTGACATCTCTGATATGCAATGATAATCAGCTGAAAACGCTGGACCTGAGCCAAAATCACAGTTTGAGTCATCTGAATTGTGCAAAGAATCGGTTGGCTTGTGTAGACGTTACTGGAATCAGCGGTACGATAACGGCTGATGGCAACAGGCGTCCCATTGCTGTCCGTACAGACGGAACGTTTGACTTGACCACCCTGCCCGGCTTTGACGTGGGAAAGGCAACCAACTGGAACGGCGGCTCTGTTTCCGGCACAACTCTAAGTGTGAATGCGGGCGCAGACGAGGTGAGCTACCAATACGATTGCGGCAATGGAGTAAACCCTACATTCATCTTTGAAACCAGTCTGCCCATCAATGAGGATAATTTCCCCGACCCTAACTTTAGAAATTACATCAAAACCTACAAAGCAGGTGGCAGAGATGTCCTCACGGTGGAAGAACAAAGAAAAGTCGAAACAATCGAAGTCGAAGGAAAGAACATCAGCAACTTAAAAGGCATTGAGGCGTTCCCCAACCTGAAAGAGTTGAAATGCGGAAACAATTCTATCCAGAATTTGGACCTGAGACAGAATCCAAAGCTGAAAACGTTGAAATGCAATAAGAATCAACTGACCCAGCTGGACCTGAGCAAGAACCCGGATATCGACTATCTGAATTGTTCCGAGAACCAGTTGGAACAGCTGGATGTATCGAATCTGAAAGATTTGGTGAATCTCGATTGCTCGCACAATAATCTGGAGCAGCTGGATGTCAAAAATAGTAAATTTCTGGTAGCACTCTACTGTTCCTGGAATCGGTTGACAGAGCTGGACGCAGATGTGTCCCATAAGTCCCATCTGGAAAGGGTAGAATGCCAAAACAACCAGCTGACATCGCTGATTCTGGGCCAAAATAAACTGCTGAAGAAACTGAATTGTGCCCATAACCAGTTGACCCAGCTAAATCTGAACAATATGATTTCCTTAAAGGATCTGAACTGTTTCAACAACCAGCTGACCGTGCTGGATGTCAGCGATAGTCCAGAATTGACTAAATTGTGGCTTGGAAATAACCATCTCACCAGCCTGAATTTGGACAACAACCCGAATCTCAATTTCACTTACACGGATATTTACAGCGGTGAAAATGTTTACACCGTTACCCTGAACCCTGACCGTACGTTTGACCTGCGAAATCTGCCCGGGAACTTTGATGTAAACCGGGTTGCAGGATGGGAGCATGGCAAAGCCAACGGGAACATTCTGACAGTCGATGAAGGCACAAACGTAGTGTACTACGCTTATAAGTGCAGAAGCGATATATTGGAAGTAAGTTTCAAACTGGATGTGACTGGCACCGGCGGCACCGTTCCCCCGGTAACACCTCCGGATCCCCCGGTAACGCCTCCGGAACCCCCGGTGACGCCTCCCTCCGGCGGCGGTGACGGCGGCGGTGCGGTCGTCATCGTGGCAGCGGCAGGTGCAGTGGCGGCTGGCGTTGTGGGCTACGGCGTGTACAATTATGTTTCCGGCCAGA
>OGHD01001056.1_pt1 | contig 12047 bp, 9 predicted proteins | sample 1571341 | NCBI WGS metagenome assembly OGHD01 (sample SAMEA2582026, study PRJEB24529) | metagenome | biome: Human gut stool | place: China | collected 2011 | reverse complement strand
GAAGCAGGGGAGATGATGCTGTGTTGGTTGTGTTGGCAACCATAGGCAAGGTTACCGCCATTGCCATCAGGTTGCCAACAGATAATTTCTTATAAATATTACTCATTGTTTTATTTTTTGGTTTGGAAGTTAAAGGAGTTAACTCCTTTAACTCCTTAACTTCTTAACTCCTTAAACTATAGTTTTTCGATGAACGCCTTCATCTCTGCCTCGTGTTCCTTCGCCTTCAGGAAGAGATGCCACTGGTTCTGGGCTCTTACCAGGTTGTGTTCTGGATACTTGCACTTCCAGTAGTGGTCGCCGTTGAGGTAATCCCAGAGGAAGCGTACTGCCTGCATGTATGGGAAGAGTTCGGCAGCATGAGGAAGCAGGGAAATTTCCAAAGGAGAAAGGAAGGCTGAGGCTGATTCCACATAACCGCGGGTGAACGACTCGAAGATGTCCATGCGGAAATCTATCTTCTCGAACTCTGGAGAATCCTCGGCGATGGTATTGGCTGCCGTGCGGAGGAAATCACCGTAGTCGCTCACGAAGAGGGATGGCATCACGGTGTCGAGGTCGATGACGCACAATACGCGGCCTTCCTCGTCAAACATCATATTGTTCACCTTGGTATCGCAGTGGCAAACGTGCTTCTGCAACTTGCCCTCGCGGAAGAGGCGCTGGCAGAGACACATCTCGTCCATATACTTCTCGATGTCGGCGATGAAGTCCTTCACGCCTTCTGCTCGTCCGGCACGGTCTTCCTTGATAGCCTGACGCAGCTGGTCGCGGCGCAATTCCATGTTGTGGAAATCTGGGATGGTTTCTCCGAGGCGGTCGGTGATATCTGTGAGCTGAGCCTCGAACTCACCGAAGGTCTTGCCTGCGTAGTAGGAACTTTCTGGGTTCACTGCCTCCTGGGTAATGGCACGAGGGATGAATACAGAGACGCGCCAGTACTGCTGGTCTGCATCTTTCACATAGGTCTTGCCATTGGTTGCCTTGACGAAGGTAAGCACCTTGCGGTCGATGTCGTCAGCGCCCTTGGCTTCTAGCTGCTGGCGGATGTGGGTTGTAACCTCTTCAATGTTGCGCTGCAGCAGGTCTACATCGGTGAAGATGGAGTCGTTGATGCGCTGCAGAACATAGTCTGGGGCATCGGCTTCTGCTGTTGTCACCTTGTAGGTGTCGTTGATGAGTCCGTTACCGAGAGGTTTTACCTCTTTTACAGTTCCGATGATATCGAACTGTTTTAGAATAGCTGTAAGATCTTTCATTTTAGTTTGGTTTTAAATATTTATAAAGCTTTTTCTATCTTAAGTCAATGACTTCTGCACCTGGAAATTCCTTGCTGTTGAAGGTGAAGGCACTGTTAGAGATGTTCTTTGCCTTGAAGCCCGAGATGTTGATGGTGCTCCAGGTAGAACCCTGTCTCATCTTGATTTGCGAAGGCACGTGGGTGCTCTTGTCGATGGTGATATACATCTCAGCCACGCTGCGCTTCTGGTTGTTGGCTACGAGATGCACCTGATAGTTGCTTCCCACAGTCTTGAGGGTGCTTTTATATCCTGTCTTGTAGATGTGGATGAAGGTATAGGGATTCATCGACATCTGCTGTGCCTGGGTAGGATTGCTCACGTTCACCTCGTTGGTTTTCTTCATGTACGACCACTGGGTCTTGCCGTTGAACCATACGATGGCTTGTGGGGTGCGGGCATTGAACTTGTTGCCCTTGATGGTGATGGAGCCGCTAGCCGAACCAAATTTCGGACTTGACATCTTGAAGTTGGCGGTGGCTCCTTTTTTGTTGCCGATAACGGTAGCTGTCTTGTCGAGCACCTGCTGGGCGGTTTGCGCCATGGTGCCGAGGCTCATCATCGCTGCGAAAGCGATGGCTAAAATCTTTTTCATATCCTTACTGTTTATTTTGTTCATTACTACATATAAAGCCGCAGAAGCGCTGCTTTTTAAAAATGTTAGACGCTTCTGTGGCTTCAAGGTTTAAATGCTTTTGCCCTTTCAGGGCGTTTGGAGCGAATATTATCTTTTGTCCTTTCAGGGCGTTTACTTACGAGTTTCTCAGCTGCATCAGCAAGGTGTTGAGCTGGTTTTCATCCTGCAGGAGCACCTCTCTTGGCTTGCTGCCCTGTGCGGCTCCCACGATGCCTGCTGCTTCAAGCTGGTCCATCAGTCTGCCGGCGCGGTTGTAGCCGATGCTGAACCTACGCTGAATCATACTGGTGCTGCCCTGCTGCGATAGAACGATGGCATGGGCTGCCTCCTCGAAATATGGATCCAGGTTGCGGGCATCCACGCTGCCTGAACCTCCTACACCGCCATCCTCGCTGGCTGGCTCTGGCAACTCCATCGGTTCGATAGGACCAGGCTGATTGCAGATGTATTCGTTGATGCGCTCAATCTCCGGTGTATCTACGAAGGCACACTGTACACGCACTGGCTCATTGCCGTTCAGGTAGAGCATGTCACCACGACCAATCAACTGGTTGGCACCTGTTCTGTCAAGGATGGTCTTGGAGTCGATGGCAGATGTCACCTTGAAGGCGATACGTCCAGGGAAGTTGGCCTTGATGTTACCGGTGATAATGCTGGTGGTAGGACGCTGGGTAGCGATGATCATGTGGATACCCACGGCACGTGCCAGCTGGGCGATGCGGGCGATAGGAAGCTCTACCTCCTTGCCAGCTGTCATGATCAAATCTCCAAACTCATCGATAATTACCACGATGTATGGCATAAATTCGTGACCATCAGTCAGTTTCAGTCTGTGGTTCACGTATTTCTGATTATACTCCTTGATGTTTCTGGCTCCCGCCTTCTTCAGCAAGTCGTAACGGCTATCCATCAGCACGCAGAGACTGTTCAGTGTTCTCACCACCTTGGTAACATCGGTGATGATAGGCTCCTCCTCATCTGGAACGGCAGCCATAAACTTATTGGTGATGCGTGAATATACGCTGAACTCCACCTTCTTAGGGTCGATGAGAACCAGCTTCAACTCGTTAGGATGCTTCTTGTAGAGCAGGGAAGTGATGATGGCATTCAGACCAACAGACTTACCCTGACCGGTGGCACCGGCAACGAGCAGGTGAGGAATCTTGGCCAAATCCACCATGAACACCTCGTTGGTGATGGTTTTACCCAATGCGATAGGCAGTTCCATCTTGGTTTCCTGGAATTTCTTCGAGTTCAGAATGCTCTCCATGCTCACGATGTTCGCCTTGGCGTTAGGTACCTCGATACCGATGGTCCCCTTGCCTGGGATAGGGGCGATGATACGTATACCCAGTGCTGCGAGGCTCAGGGCGATATCATCCTCCAGGTTCTTGATTTTCGAGATGCGCACGCCCTCGGCAGGCTGAATCTCATAGAGGGTGATGGTAGGTCCCACCGTAGCACGGATAGTCTTGATCTGCACGCCGAAGTTGTTGAGCACTTCGATGATGCGGTTCTTGTTTGCCTTCTGCTCTTCCTCGTCGATGGAAACCTCCTGGTCGTCATACTTCTTCAGCAGGTTGAGGGTAGGGTACTTGTATTTGGTGAAAGGCTCCTTCGGGTTGATAGGCGTATTGAGCACCTCGGCGTTGCTCACCGTGTTGCTGGTAGCCTTCTCTTCGCCCAATGCCACGGAGATGTCCATGCCCACATGCTCCGAAGCGGCAGCGGCAGCTTCCATCTCCATTCTTTCTCGTTCCGCTTTCTCGGCACGCTGCTTTCTTTTCATCTCCAGGAAGCTAGGTGTAGCGCTTGGAGTGGTGGTTGCTATCGGCTCTGTCGGGGTGACAGTGGCATTGGCTACGCTGTCTTCCGTTTCATTCTCATCCTTGTTGGCATCGAGATCCACTACCTGCGGCTTCTTCTCTTCGCTATTCTGCTGCGCAGGAGTTTCCTGTTTTGCATTTTCCTTTTCAGGCTCTTCCTTCTCTGGAGTCTGCTCTTCCTCCATATCCCTTCCTCTTTCAGCGTTCTGGTAAGCCAGGTCGATGTCTTCCGTATTCGAATCTCCATGGTTGGTGATTTCGAACTTCACCTTATTAGATATATATCCGATAGGGTTGAGTGCCTTTCTCACGATGGTGATGGTCTCTGTGGTGAGATAGGTGAGGAAGGCTACAGCCACGAAGAGGAGGATGGCTGTGAGTCCGGGAGGACCTACCACGTTCTCCAGGTTCTGCACCACATAGAGTCCGTGCTTGCCGCCCGGGTTGAAGATAAGGCTGCCCATCAGCGGGGTGAGGAACTTGGCGAAGGTGATGCTCGACCATATCATGATAATCATCATGCTGAGAAACCATTTCCACAGGTTGATGTTATATACATGCATCAGCTGGAATCCTGCCATCACCACGAAACATGGAAGCAGGAAGGCTGGGAATCCGAAGTTCACTGCCATCAGCCAGTAGGAGATGATGGCACCCAGCGAACCGCAGTAGTTCTGAAACTGCTTTTCGGTGTTGGTCCATTCGCCTGGTCTCAGGTTTTCTAGCAGACTTTGGTCAGCTGCACCCGTATTGATGAATGAAACCATAGCGATGATCAGAACCACAGCCATCACCACCAGGGCGAGTCCGAGGAAGAAATCGGTGATGGTATTGTTGAAAATATATTGTAAACCAATGGCTTCGCTAAATGATTTAGCTCTGCCTGAAGTCTTTTTTCTTGCCATTTTTATCTTGTTTTAAAATATTTCTCTGCAAAATTAGCGAAAATAATTGAGAAAACAATTCTTTTTCTCATCTTTTTTTTCTAATTTTGCAACTTGTAATGAATAAAATGTAAAATGAAGATTATTTTCACGAGTTTTGACAAGAAAACAGTCAACAGTTTGCCAAGGGTTCTTTTCCCAGGTAAGGTGATTGTGATAGATAAGGCTGAGGATACAGATGCCGCAGTGGATTACCTCTTGCAACAAGACGTTTTGGGAGTGGATACGGAGACGCGACCTAGCTTCTCCAAGGGTCATCACTACCAGGTGTCGCTGCTGCAGGTGAGTAGTCGTACCCGCTGTTATCTCTTCCGTCTGCATCACACGGGCATGACGCCTGCCATCATCCGTTTCCTGGAAGACACGAAGGTGCCGAAGGTTGGCCTTTCCTGGCATGATGACCTCCTGCAGTTGCATCGCCGCTGCGAGTTCAAGGCAGGTTATTTTGTGGAGTTGCAGGATGTGGCAAAGGATTTCGGCATCAAGGATATGAGTTTGCAGAAACTCTATGCCAACCTGTTTCATCAGAAAATCAGCAAGGCGCAGCGCCTGAGCAATTGGGAGGCCAACGAACTCCGCGATTCCCAGTGCCTGTATGCTGCCACAGATGCCTGGTGCTGCATCAACCTATATGAGGAATTCAATCGCCTCATCCAGACTGGCGATTACGAGATTGACGAATTATAATCCCTATATATAATAATGTATAAGAACGTATATTTAAAGAAAGGAAAGGAAGAATCTCTCAAGAGATTCCACCCATGGATATTCTCCGGTGCTATCCAGCGCATGGACAATGATATAGAAGAAGGTGAGGTTGTTAGAGTGTTTAACCACGCTGGCGATTTCATTGCGGTAGGTCATTATCAGATTGGATCTATCGCCGTGCGTGTGCTCTCATTCAGTGATGTTGCCATCGATGATGAGTTCTGGCGCGCCCGCCTGGAGTCAGCTTACAAGATGCGCCTGGCAGTGGATATCGCAGGCAATCCGGATAACAACACCTATCGACTGGTGCATGGCGAGGGTGATAACCTGCCAGGACTGGTTATCGACTGCTATGGTCCTACTGCCGTGATGCAGGCTCACAGTGTGGGCATGCACGTCTGCCGTATGGAGATAGCCCAGGCTTTGAAAGAGGTGATGGGCGATGAGCTGCAGAATATCTATTATAAGAGTGAGACTACCTTGCCTTATAAGGCCGACCTGCGTCAGGAGAATGGCTTTATCCTGGGCGGTGATGCCGATGATGTGGCTGTGGAGAATGGATTGAAGTTCCATATCGACTGGCTGCGTGGTCAGAAGACCGGTTTTTTCATCGATCAGCGTGAGAACCGTTCTCTGCTTGAGCATTATGCCAAGGGCAAGAGTGTACTCAACATGTTCTGCTATACCGGCGGTTTCTCAGTCTATGCCATGCGTGGCAACGCCAAGGCTGTTCACTCGGTGGATAGCAGTGCCAAGGCCGTAGAACTGACTAACGAGAACATCGCCTTGAATTTCCCTGGCGATGCACGCCATGAGGCTTTCTGCGAGGATGCCTTCAAGTATCTTGATGAGCACGATCAGCAGTATGATCTCATTATCCTCGATCCTCCTGCCTTTGCCAAGCATCGTGCAGCCTTGCGCAATGCCCTGAAGGGATACACCCGTCTCAATGTCAAGGGATTGCAGCGCATCAAGAAGGGTGGAATCCTCTTCACCTTCAGCTGTTCGCAGGTGGTTACCAAGGATAACTTCCGCAACGCTGTGTTCACGGCTGCTGCCCAGGCTGGCAGAAAGGTGCGCATCCTGCACCAGCTGCATCAGCCAGCCGACCATCCTATCAATATCTATCACCCTGAGGGTGAGTATTTGAAGGGACTCGTTCTCTACGTAGAATAATTTGTTATGAAGAAATTTTCATTAATGATATGCTTGGTTTCTGTACTCTTGTTCGGAATGTCGGGTTGTGGACATTCCGAACAGGAGCGTCATCGGCTGAGCAAGCAGGAGAAAGCCCGCCTCGACAGCATCGACCGGGCTTCCCTGAAGATAGGTGTGATGCCTACGCTCGATTGCCTTCCGGTATATCTGGCGTACGAAGACAGCATCTTCCTGAAGCAGGGAGTAACGGTGCATCTGTATCGTTATAATGCCCAGATGGACTGCGATACCGCCATCGCCCGTGGCAGGGTAGAGGGAACGGTGACCGACCTGGTTCGTGCTGCCCACATCGAGAAGAAGGGAGTGCCGCTCTTCTATCCCGTATCAACCAATCTCTATTGGCAGTTAATCTCCAATAGAAAGGCACGTGTGTCGGAACTCAAGCAGTTGTCCGACAAGATGATTGCCATCACCCGCCATTCTGCCACCGATTATCTCGCCGACCTCGCCATCGACAGTGCGAAGCCGAAGTACGAGGTGTATCGCGTGCAGATCAACGATTTGAACATTCGCCTGAGCATGCTTCTCAACAACGAGATGGATGCCATGCTCCTGCCTGAGCCTTACGCTACCAGGGCACGAATGGCTCAGAACGTGGTGCTGATGGATAGCCGCGACAAGAACATCAACCTGGGTGCCATTGCCTTTCGCACCAAGCTGAAGTCCGAACGTCGCCGTAAAGAACAGATAGACAGATTCTTGACCGCATACGACATTGCAGTGGATAGTATTAACAAAAATGGCGTTCGAAAGTACGCTACCCTGTTGAAGAAGTATTATAACCTAGATGCCCATACCATCAAAAGTCTGCCTCAGCTCAAATACAGTCATGCCATGGAGCCGCTTCAGCGCGATTTGCAGTTGGCTAGGAAAAGAGCAGAGAACAAGTAATCTTTAAATAATTAATTTTAACGAAACAATGAAAGAAAAAAAAATAGAGCAGGCTTTAGCCGAGGCACGTTCGGAGTTGTCTCATGGCGACTATCTCACTTTATGTGCCTCCCTTACCTTTCTTAATAGGGAAATCCCTGAAGCTTCGGTTTCAGATGGCGATATTTTTTATATGCTTGGATGGTTAACCCAGGTATGCGAAGGAATGGGGATTGATTATACGAAGCATGAGGCTGGCAAAGCTGTTTTTCATGCAGAAGGTAAGAAACATGATTTTTGTATCACGGGTATGGATATCAAGACTCCAGAAGGCAGAGCGGCAGAGTTGTGTAGAATTCAGAGAGAATTTAATGAATATCTGTGTGATTTTGAGGTTGCTTTCCGTTGTTCCAAGCCGGGTGTCTTTCAGAATTTGAAGGAAAAGGGTGAGCAGATGGACAAGGAAGATTTCCTGAGTACCCTTGAATCTAAGCTTTCTGATATGGCGATGTTATATATCGATACCAACCAGACCGACGAGAAACTCAAACAGCGTCAGACTGAGTTGCAGGAAGAGCTTAATGAAATTCGTCACGTTATCTTTGCTGCAATTGTAACCTCGGGTAACTGGAGTTGGGAAACATGGTGCCTCTATCGTGATCTCATTCTTTCGCCAACCGTTGATGCCGTCACTTCCCAGTTGCTGGTTAGTGCCGTCACCTTGGCATGTACCACGGTATTCAGCTTCCAGAAGTTTGATTTGCTGAAAACTGTTTTCGAAGAGGCTAAGGATGAAGAGCTGAAGCAGCGTGCCTTGATAGGCTTACTCTTGGCTTCAACCCGCATGCCAAAGGGAGTTTGCGAAAAGGAGTACCGTGAAGAGTTGGAAATAGAATTTCCAAAGCTGATTCTTGAGATTCAGAAGCAGCTTGCCATGACCCTTAAGAGTGAAATGTTGTCTCAGGAATATACAGATAGTTTCAGAGATCGTATTTCCAATAGAATGATAGGTGCCTTGAAGCACAGCATTGCTAAGCATGCTGATGATGATTTGAAGGATTTGCTGGCTGATGATGGCATCGGCAACGAGGATGATGATGAGGCAGATAATGTCCGTATGTCGGATGACGGCAAGAGAATTGATATAGAGATGGATGAGGATGTCGATGCCCAGGAAATGATGGAAAAGGGCATGGATATTCTCTTGGGTCAGTTTAACAAGCTGTCTGACCATCCGTTCTTTGAAGAGATTTCCAATTGGTTCTTGCCATTCGATGAGAATCAGCCGATTCTTGCTGAGGCTGCTGCCATTGACACAAAGAACGATACCGACAGAATGTTCACTACCACTGCCAATCGTTCGTGTGCTGCCGATGCGTATGCGCTTGCCGTGTTGATGTTGAATCATCCTGATGATATTCCTGAAGTTCCAGAGATGTCAAAGCATGATGACGATGAGTTTGAGGATGACGAAGAACTGGAAGATGAAGAGACGTTTGAGGGTGATTCTGAAGATGGCGATGAGCAGGATGATGAGGCTGAAGATGATTCTGATGATGAGACTCCAGATGATCCTGAAACTGAAATTTGCATGATTCGCACCAGATACCTGCGCAATCTGCTTCGTTTCTACAGATTCTGCTTCAATCGTGACGAATTCTTCAATGTGTTTGAGGACGATAAAGATGAAGTTCCGGGTTACGCCGTGCTTGCTTCGCCTGTGTTCCAGTATCCTTTCTTTGATAGTTATCGTCTCGCTGCTGCCCGTTATGCCACCCGTCTCGAGGTGCCAAGTATGGTTGGGGTTTTGCTGAACGGTATGGAAGCCAACGACCTGGAAACCCATTACATGAAAGGATGGTCCTTGATGAAAAAGAAAGGCGAAAAGAATTTGATGATGGCAGTGATTCATTTCAAGAAGATGTTGGAAATCCAGCCTGGCATGAAGAAAGCCTATTCCATGTTGGCCGATTGCTATCATGATTTGAATATGCTTGAGCCTTATCTCGAGGTCTATGATGAGCTGCTCAAGAAGGGCGATTCCTTATCTGATGATTTCAAGAAATTACTTAAAATACAGAAGATGAACATGCTCTTCAAGGCGAAGCATTATGAGGATGCCATCGGGCTGGGTTACGATCTGGAATATCATTATCCAGACCTGGAATTGGTTTCTGCTATGCTCTCTTATTGTCTGCTGAAAAGAAAAGGTGAAAATGCCGAAGAGTCTTTCCTGAAAGCCAAGGAGCGCATTGGAGCCTATTTCGCTGACGAGATGGATATTGCGAATATGATGGAGGGGACTGGTTCTAACCAGAATTTGGAGCAGATATTTGCCTCTACCATGGGTCTTTTCCTGAAAATGATGCAGAAAGACAAGGAAGCAGAATTCATCAATAGCTATTCCTACTGTCTGGTTTATATGGTAGAGGGCAATCCTGAAATGGCTCTCGACAAGATGCTCAGAATCCTTACTACATGTAAGAGATCGACTGGAAAACTGGATGAGATGTTGAGAAATGACCGCGAGTGGCTTGAAGAGCATGGAGTTTCCTGGGAAGATGCGCTGCTCCTGTATAACTATGCAGTGCATGATTTCGAGAACATGATTCATGGCATAAGCGAAATATTTGATGACAAGAAGAAAAAATAAAGATAATTTATCTTGAAAATATAGAATCGAGGTTGATATGCCGACAGATAACAATAGTAATAGAAGTAATAATAGAACGAATAAAACTCAGATAGATACCAACTACGCCCACCTGCAGCCGCAGGCGGTGGAGTTGGAGAAGGTGGTGCTGGGTTCGCTCCTTATTGATGCCGATGCCTTTTCGGTGGTGTCAGAAGTGCTGAAACCTGCCACTTTCTATGATCCGCGACACCAGAAGATATACGAGGCCATCCAGACCATGAACATGGAGGAGAGGCCGGTGGATATCATGACCATCATCGATGAACTCACCAAGATGGGCGAAATACAGAAGGTGGGAGGGGCGGCTTACTTGATGGAGATTTCGTCTCAAGTAGCTTCGGCTGCCCACGTAGAGTATCATGCCCGAATCCTGGCGCAGAAGTATCTGCAGCGACAGCTTATTCACTATGCCGGCGATATCGAGACTCAGGCGTACGACGAGGGCGTGGATGTTGACGAACTGATGCAGCATGCCGAGGGCGAACTCTTCCAGCTGTCACAGGGCAACATGAAGCAGGATTATACCCAGATTGACCCCGTCATCAAGGATGCCGTGGATATCCTGCAGCGTGCCGCTCAGAACAAGGGTGGACTCACCGGTATCCCTACCGGATACCAGCAGATGGATGAGATGACTTCAGGATGGCAGCCTTCCGACCTGGTTATCATCGCCGGACGTCCTGCCATGGGTAAGACTTCCTTCGCGCTGAGCATCGCCAAGAATGTGGCTGTGGACTATGGGGTACCTATCGGCTTCTTCTCTCTTGAGATGAACAACGTCCAGCTGGTCAACCGTCTTATCTCGAATGTCTGTGAGATTTCGGGTAAGAAGATTCTGAACGGACAGCTCGACCCTGCTGAGTGGGAGCGTCTCGACAAGAAAATACGTGCCCTCACGGGTGCGCCTATCTATGTGGATGATACTCCTGGACTCTCGGTGTTTGAATTGAGAACAAAGGCTCGCCGACTGGTGCGCGAGAAGGGGGTGAAGATTCTGATGATCGACTACCTGCAGCTGATGAATGCCAACGGCATGAAGTTTGGTAGCCGCCAGGAGGAGGTTTCCACCATTTCCCGTTCGCTCAAGGGTCTTGCCAAGGAGTTGAATATTCCGGTGCTCGCTCTGTCGCAGTTGTCACGTAACGTGGAGAACCGCGAGGGTCTCGAAGGAAAGCGACCACAGTTGAGCGACCTCCGTGAATCCGGAGCCATCGAGCAGGATGCCGATATGGTGCTCTTCGTTCACCGTCCGGAATATTATCACATCTATCAGGACGAAAAGGGTAACGACCTCCATGGCATGGCTCAGATCATCATTGCCAAGCACCGTAAGGGTGCCACGGGCGATGTGCTTCTCAACTTCCGTGGCGAGTTCACCCGATTCCAGGATCCTACCGATTCCTATACTCCGGTGCAGGAGGGTGGAGAAATCATGGGCTCCAAGATGAATGGTGGTGCTGCCGGTGCACCCTCTGGCAGTGGTTCTGCAGCAGACGGTTCCTTGCCTCCTCTGCCGCCACCTGCACCTAACGGTCCGTTACCTTTCTAGCAGAAAAGGGAATAAACTGACACGAAAACCCCTCATTCAGGGAATAATCTCATATAAAAACGGCTCATTTTCCAAAGAAATGAGCCGTTTTTTGCATTTATATGGTAATTTGAAAGATTTTCTATTAAAAAAGTGATAAATTGTTTGCGTATATCAGAGAAATATATTACCTTTGCAAGCGAATTAAGTATAACATAAAAATATAAAAGATATGAGAGCATTAGCGTTGAATATTACAGGCATCATGATTATTCGACTTCGACTGCAGCATGTAGGCGGAAGTGATAAGGTGTGCGTATAGT
>OGHD01001055.1_pt1 | contig 12053 bp, 16 predicted proteins | sample 1571341 | NCBI WGS metagenome assembly OGHD01 (sample SAMEA2582026, study PRJEB24529) | metagenome | biome: Human gut stool | place: China | collected 2011 | reverse complement strand
TGTCACAAGGTCAAGAAGAAATACAATTAAAAGTGCTATAAATATTATCTCATATCTGAAACTGTAGAACTTAGATGAGTTCGCTATCATAAACATAAATGATAAAAGCAATAAAAATTAAAAATATTATTTTTGTTCCATTAATAGGAATGATGTTAGGTAAAATAATCGGGTCTATAACAACATTTTTTGCTTATAAATATGATTTAGTTCAAAATATATCTTCATGGATGGAAGGAGATATGTCTTTAATTATGAAGGGAAGTTATGAACTTCTATATTTAAGTGTACCAATGGTTATAATAGCATTTTTATATGCAAATAAATTTACCATTGTTGGAATGGGGGAAGATTTTGCAATTAATTTAGGCGTAAATTATAACTTTGTAGTTAATGTAGGATTAGCAATAGTTTCATTAATTTGTGCTGTTACAATAATAACTGTTGGAAATATACCATTTTTAGGGCTTATTATTCCTAATATAGTTAGTTTATATAGTGGAGATAACTTAAAAAAAACTTTATATCACACAGCCTTATTAGGACCAATATTTTTATTAGCTTGTGATATTTTAGGAAGATTCATAATTTTCCCATTTGAAATGTCAATAAGTTTAACTGTTGGAGTTATAGGAAGTATAATTTTCCTTTATATGATAATAAGGGGGAGCAAAAATGAAGGCTAGAGATAAAAGAAATATAATAGTTTTAACTATAGTAGCTTTAATATTAATAAGTGGATTTTTGTTTATTGGAGTAAATAGTGTTAACTTTAGATATGCTTTATATAGAAGGATTCCTAAAATATATGCAATGATATTAACAGGAACGGCAATAGGATTTTCATCACTAATATTTCAAACAGTTACTAATAATAGAATTTTAACTCCAAGTATTTTGGGAATTGATTCTTTATATGTATTATTACAAACTACGGTTGTATTTTTACTTGGATCATCTTCAGCAATAATAAGTAATGGAAATATAAATTTTATTATTACGATAATATCAATGCTTTTATTTTCAAGTATTCTTTATAAGTTTATATTTAAAAATGGAAGTAAAAATATTTTTACATTGTTATTAGTTGGTGTTGTATGTGGAACATTATTTGAAAGTTTAACTACATTTATGCAAGTTCTTATAGATCCAGTTGAGTTTCAAATGGTTCAAGATAAAATGCAAGCTAGCTTTAATAATATAAATACTGATTTATTATTTATATCAAGTATAGTAATAATACTTTGTATTGGATATGCTTATGATTATTTAAAGATATTAGATGTAATGTCATTAGGTAGAGATGCTGCAATCAATCTTGGAATAGATTATGACAAAATAGTTAAAAAAATGCTTATAATAGTAGTAATATTAACATCAGTAGCAACAGCATTAGTTGGGCCAATACCTTTTTTAGGGCTACTTGTAGTAAATATAGCAAGACAAGTAACACCTAGTTATAAACATAGCATATTAGGAGTAGCTACAATATTAATTAGTATTGTTTCATTAGTAGGAGGTCAATTAGTTGTTGAACAATTAATGAATTTTGGTGTTTCAGTAAGTATAATAATTAATTTTGTTGGAGGAATTTATTTTATTTATTTAGTAATGAAGGAGAGAAACAGATGATAGAAGTAAAAAATATAACTAAATCATATGGAAATAAAAAGGTAGTAGATAATGTATCTTTAAATATTCAAGAAGGTAAAATAACTTCTTTCATTGGACCAAATGGAGCTGGTAAAAGTACTCTTCTTTCTATAATGAGTAGACTTTTAAAAAGAGATTCTGGAGAAGTCTTACTAGATGGAAAAGATATATTAGATTGGGATAATAAAGAGTTAGCAAAAAAGATAGCAATATTAAGGCAATCAAATAATATTAATATAAGGCTAACGATTAGAGAGCTTGTTAGCTTTGGTAGATTTCCGCATTCACAAGGAAATTTAAAAGAAGAAGATTATAAGTATATAGATGAAGCTATTGATTATATGCAACTTAAGGAATTTGAAGATAGATATTTAGATGAATTAAGTGGAGGGCAAAGACAAAGAGCATATATTGCAATGGTAATAGCTCAAAATAGTGATTATATATTTTTAGATGAACCCTTAAATAATTTAGATATGAAACATTCAGTAGAAATTATGAAGACTTTAAGAAAACTTTGTGATGAATTAAATAAAACAGTTGTAATAGTAATACATGATATTAACTTTGCTTCTTGTTATTCGGATTATATAGTTGCTTTAAAAGATGGTAAACTTGTGAAAAATGGTGTAACTGAAGAAACTATACAAAAGGAAGAATTAGAAAGTATATATGAAATAGATTTCCATATAGAAAATATAAATAATAGAAATATTTGTGTATATTTTTAAAGAAAGATTTTAAATAACAAAATAGTGATAATGAATATCAATATAAATAAAATAAGATAGGAGTGTATTTAAATGAAAAAAAAGACTATTTTATCAATAGTAGCTTTATTAATAGTAGTTTTGGCTATATTTGGTATAACTAAATTTGTAGGTGCAGAAGGAAAAGGTGAAGGAGAAACAGTTGTTGTTACTCATGATTCAGGAGAAACAACAGTAAATAAAAATTCTAAAAGAATTGTAGTATTTGATTTTGGTATTTTAGATTCACTAGATAAGTTAAATGTTCAAGGTATAGTTGGGGTAGTACAAAATGGATTACCTGAACACTTAAGTAAATTTGCTGGAGAAGAATATTCAAGTGTTGGTTCATTAAAAGAACCAAATATGGAAAAAATATTTGAATTAAATCCAGATTTAATAATAATATCAGGTAGACAAGCTGATTATTATGAAGAATTAAGTAAGATTGCTCCAACTATTAATTTAAGCATAGATAATAAAAATTATTTAGAATCATTTGAAAAAAATATGAATGTTTTAGGAAAAATATTTGATAAAGAAAATGAAGTAAAAGAAGAGCTTACTACAATTAAGGAGGCTATTTCAAAATTAAATTCAAAAGCAACAGAAAAGAATATTACAGGGCTTATTGCATTAGCAAATGATGGGGCATTTAGTGTATATGGAGCTGAATCAAGATTTGGAATTATTCACAATAACTTTGGTATTATTCCTGTTGATAAAAATATAGAAGCTTCTACTCATGGTCAAAAGGCTTCATTTGAATATGTATTAGAAAAAAATCCAGATTATTTATTTGTTGTTGATAGAGCTGCTATAGCAGGTGGAACAACATCAGCAAAAGAATTATTTGATAATGAATTAATGAAAAAAACTGATGCTTATAAAAATGGAAATATTATATATTTAAATCCAAGCATTTGGTATACAGCTACAGGTGGATTTACATCTACAATGAAAATGGTTGAAGAAATTGATAGTGCTATAAAATAAATTTATAAAGCTAGTTACTTAATTGTAACTAGCTTATTTTTATTCAAATATTTATAAAATAAATAAAAGTGTTAGAAAATTATTAATAAAAATGAAATTCTACTAAAAAGTAAAAGGAAAATATAGTGAAAAATAATTGACAAATAAATCCAAAAGTAGTATTATCAATAATAACTTTAGCACTTTAATACAGTAAAGGGGTGATTGGTATAAAAAATATAATACCAGAAGGAATGAGAGACTTTACTATAGATGAATGTAAAAGAAGAAATAATATTATAAGTACTATAAAAAATTGTTTTGAAAATTGGGGATATAATGAAATTTCTACTCCAACAGTTGAATATTATGAAACATTTAATCATAAAATTCAAAGCCTTAAAGAGGAAGAAATGTATAAATTCTTTGATAATAGAGGAAGAATATTAACTTTAAGACCAGATATGACAGTTCCTGTAGCAAGATTAGTTAATAGTAAGTTAAAAGACATGGAATTACCATTGAAGTTATTTTATAGTGCAAATGTATTTAGAGTTCATGATATTTTTGAAGGCAAGAGAAATGAATACTTAGATTGTGGAATAGAGTTAATTGGAGCATATGGTAGAGAAATAGACTTAGAGGTGTTAGTAACTGCTTTAGAAGTATTAAAAGCATTAGATACAAAAAAAGAGTTTAAATTAGAAATAGGAAATGTGAATATACTTAAATCTGCATTAAATAATATGAATTTATACAATTATCAAAAGGATAAACTAATTGAGCTTATTAATAAAAAGAGTTTAACAAGTTTGAAAAATTATTTAAATTGTTTAGATATAAAAAATGAATATAAATATTTTTTGAATGACTTTCCATGGTTATTTGGTGGATATGAAATGATTAATAAAGCTAAGAAAATAGCATTTAATAAGGAAATGAAAGAAAACATAAAATGTTTAGAACAGTTATATTTAGATTTAAGTAAATTAGGATATGAAAAATATATTTCTGTTGATATGAGCATGGTTCCAAGAGTTAATTATTATTCAGGAATTATCTTTAAGGGCTATGTTAATGAAATAGGCTCTACTGTTCTTAGAGGTGGAAGATATGACAATTTATTGGATGAATTTAGTAAAAGTATGCCAGCTATAGGATTTTCAGTAGATACGAATTTACTTTTAGATTCTTGTGATTATAAGGAAAAAAGTAATGTTGAAAAAATACATTTAAATAAGGAGGATTACTTAAATGTATTAAAAGAAGCTATAGATAAAACTAGAAATGGGCAAAAAATAGAAATAATTTATAAATAAGGGGGTTGGGGATTGATTAGTATAGCTTTAACAAAAGGTAGAATAGAAAAGGAATTAGTAAAAGTATTAGAAAAATCAAATTTTTCTGTTGATGAATTAAAAGATAAGGGAAGAAAATTAGTTTTTAATGATAATTTAAATGATATAAGATATTTTTTAGTAAAAGCAAATGATACGGTTACTTATGTAGAACATGGAGTAGCTGATATTGCAGTAGTTGGAAAAGATACTTTATTAGAAAGAGAAGGAGATTATTATGAATTATTAGATTTGAAAATTGGTAAATGCAAATTCATAGTAGCAACACTTCCTAATATTGATATTTTTAAGAAAATAGGACATATAAAAATAGGTACAAAATATCCAAAGGTTGCAAAAAGATATTTTGAAAGCAAGGGAATGGATGTTGAAATTATAAAAATTGAGGGGTCAGTAGAACTTTCACCTATATTAGGAATATCAGAAGGTATAGTAGATATAATGGAAACAGGTATAACATTAAAAGAAAATGGATTAATTGTTGTAGATGAAATTTGTGATATTAGCACTAGAGTTATAGTAAATAAATCTAGTTTTAAATTGAAAAAAAAAGAAATAAATAATTTTATAGATAAAATAAGGAGTGTAAGTAGTAAATAGTGTTTATTATATAACATTAAAGGGGGCAAGTTAATATGATAAGCATAATAAATGTAAACAATAATAATATAAATGAAATTATAAAAAATTTAAAGGGAAGAAGCAATACAATAAATATAAGAAAAAGTGTTGAAGAAATTATAGAAAATATTAAATTACATGGAAATAAAGCACTAAGAGAATATACATTAAAATTTGATAATGTAGAATTAAAAGATTTTTTAATTTCAAATGAAGAAATTGAAGAAGCTTACAAACAATGTGATAAAACAATGATAAGGATATTAGAAGAATGTAAAAATAATATTACTAAATATCATGAAAAACAAAAAGAGACGGGATATATTTATCAAAAGGAATTAGGAATTTATATGGGGCAAAGAATAATTCCAGTTGATAGTGTAGGAGTATATGTTCCTGGTGGAAAGGCAGCTTATCCCTCTTCAGTATTAATGAATATTATTCCAGCGCAGGTGGCAGGGGTACAAGATATTATAATAGCAACTCCTCCTAATTATAATAATAAAGTAAATAGTAATATATTAGTGGCAGCAAGGGTTTGTGGGATAAATAAAATTTATAAAATTGGAGGAGCACAAGCGATTGCTGCTTTAGCTTATGGAACTGAAAGTATTGAGCCAGTTTCAATGATTGTAGGACCAGGAAACTCATATGTTGCAGAAGCAAAGAGCCAAGTTTATGGAGTTGTTGGGATAGATATGGTTGCGGGTCCTAGTGAGATTTTAATAATAGCTAAAGAAGGTGCAAATCCAAGATATATTGCAGCAGATATGATGTCACAAGCTGAACATGATGAAGCTGCTTCATCAATTTTATTAACAACATCTAAAAGGTTAGCATTAGAAGTTGAAAAAGAAATTAATATTCAATTAAAATCCCTTTCAAGAAAAGAAATAATTGAAAAATCGTTAAATGATTATGGAAAAATAATAATATGTAATAATCTCGATGAATGTATAAAACTATCTAATTTAATATCACCTGAGCATTTAGAACTTTTAATAGAAAATCCAATGGAATATCTAGGAGAGATAAAAAATGCTGGTTCTGTTTTTTTAGGAGAATATACTCCAGAGCCAATTGGAGATTATTTTGGAGGAACAAATCATGTATTGCCAACTGGAGGAACAGCAAAATTTTCATCACCATTATCTGTTGATACCTTTTTAAAGAAGTCATCATTTTTATTTTATTCTAAAAAAGCTTTATATGAAGATGGGAAAAAAGTAATTAGGTTTGCAAATGAGGAAGGTCTAACAGCTCATGCAAATTCTATAAGAGTGAGGTTAGAAAATGAAAAAAATTAAAGAGTATAAAAGTGTAATGAATGATAAAGTAGGTATAAGAATAAATGGAAATGAAAGTTGTAAAAATATTGAAAAAAATGAATTAGATGAAATTATCAAAGAAATAAAAAAAATAAATTTTAATAGATATCCAGATGATGAAAGTTTGAATTTAAGGAAGGCTTATGCAGAGGTAGTTGGTATAAGTGAAGAAAATGTTATTGCAGGAAATGGTTCAGATGAAATGATTTCATTAATAATAAATTATAAAATTACTAAGAAAAAAGTAGTTTTAACTATTAATCCAGATTTTTCAATGTATGATTTTTATACATCTTTAAATGAGGGAGTTGTAAAAAAATATAATACAGAAAATGATGGAAGTTTTTCGGTTGCTAGGTTTATTGAATATGGTAGAAGGGTAAATCCAAATCTTATAATTTTTTCTAATCCTAATAATCCATCAGGACATGTAATTAGTAATGATGAAATCATATTTATTTTAGAAGCATTTAAGGATATTTTAATAGTTGTTGATGAGGCTTATTATGAATTTTATGGACAAGGTATGATTGGATATATAGAAAAATACAAAAATTTAATTGTTACTAGAACATTATCTAAAGCATGGGGATTAGCAGCATTAAGAATTGGATTTTTAATTGCAAATAAACATTTGATAAATAAATTAAGAATTAATAAGACTCCTTATAATTTAAATACTTTTTCTCAAATGGTAGGATGTGTAGTTTTAAAGCATCCAGAAAGAATATTAAAAAATGTTGAAGAAATTGTATATGAAAGAGAACGGTTATATAAGAATTTAAAAGAAATAGAAATAAAAAGCAATAAAAAAATTGAATTTTATAAGTCAAAAGCTAACTTTATATTTGGTAGATCAAGAATTAAGGATATATTAAAAGAGGTTTTTGAGCAAAATGGAGTATTAGCAAGATATTTTAATGATGATAGTTTCAGATTGACTGTAGGATCACCAATGGAAAATGATTTAATAGTAAATATTATAGAAAATATAATTTACAGTTTGGGGGAGAGTTATGAAGAGATTGTCACAGATTAGTAGAAAAACTAATGAAACAAATATTAACTTAAAAATAAATTTAGATGGAAATGGTACAAGTGTTGTAAAAACTGAGGTAGGTTTTTTAAATCATATGATAAGTTTATTAGCATTTCATAGTAATATAGATATTGAATTAGATTCAAAAGGAGATATTGAGGTTTGTGATCATCATTTAATTGAAGATATAGGTATTGCTTTAGGAAGAAGTATAAATGAAGCATTAGGTGATAAGAAGGGCATAAAAAGATATGGAACGTTTTTTTTGCCAATGGATGAATCTTTAGTTATGGTATCTTTAGATATTAGTGGACGAAGCTATTTACATTTTGAGGCAGGATTTAAAAGGGAAAGTATAGGAAACTTTTCCACAGAAATGGTTAAAGAATTTTTTAGAGCTGTTGCATTTAATGCTGGTATTACATTACACATAAAAGTTTTATATGGTGAAAATGACCATCACAAAATAGAGGGAATCTTCAAGTGTGTTGGACGAGCATTAAAAGAAGCCATTAATATTGAAGGAAATATAATTCCTTCTTCAAAAGGAATTATTTAAATTGTAATAAAAATTTGGAGGAAATATGATTACAATTATTGATTATGGTATGGGAAATTTAAAAAGTGTGTATAATGCATTGAAAAAAGTTAATTTTGATTGTCAAATTTCTAGTGAAGTAACAGATATAGAAATGGCAGATAAATTGATTTTGCCAGGGGTGGGTGCCTTTAAGGATGCAATGGATAATTTGCAAAATCTTGATTTAATTTTACCAATAAGAAAAAAAGTTAATGATGGATGCCCGTTGCTTGGAATTTGTTTAGGTATGCAAATGCTTTTTGAAGAAGGATATGAATGTGAACTAAGAAAAGGACTTGGATTTATAGAGGGAAAGATTAAACTTATGAATTCTAAAGAAAATCTTAAAATTCCTCATATAGGATGGAATAGACTAGAGTTTAATAGAGAAAATAAAATACTTAATAATATTAATAAAGAAAGTTTTGTTTATTATGTTCATAGTTTTATGGCAACAGAAATGATAGATGAAAATTTAATTGCATATTCAAAATATGGAGATATTAATATACCTGGAATAGTTAATAAAGGAAATGTATATGGTATGCAATTTCATCCTGAAAAAAGTGGTGAGGTTGGATTAAAAATACTTAAAAATTTTGGGGTGTTAAGTAAATGATTATAATTCCAGCAATAGATATTATAGATGGAAAACCAGTTCGACTTTATCAAGGTGATTATAATAAGAAGGAAGTAGTTGGGCAAGATGTTTTAAAAATAGCTAAAAATTTTGAAATAGCAGGAGCTGAATATATTCATTTAGTAGATTTAGAGGGTGCTAAAAAGGGGAAGTTAATAAATAATAAAATAATTATTGAAGTTGCTAAATCTGTTAATTTACCAATTGAAGTTGGTGGTGGAATAAGAACATATGAAAATATTAAATATTTAATAGATAATGGAATAAGTAGAGTAATATTAGGTACTGTAGCAATTGAGAACTTAGATTTTGTTAAGAGGGCTTTAGATAAATTTGGTGATAAAATTTCAATTGGAGTTGATTGTAAAAATGGCTATTTATGTGGAAGAGGATGGCTAAAGGAAAGTAAATTTAATTATATTGACTTTTCTAAAGAAATGGAAAAAATGGGTGTAGATAATATTATATTAACTGATATTAGTAGGGATGGAACATTACAAGGTGTAAATATAGGTATGCTAAAGAAATTAAATGAAAATATATGTATGAATATAACTTCATCTGGAGGAATAGCTAAAATTGATGATATTAGAGAATTGAAAAATTTGAATATATATGGAGTAATTATTGGAAAAGCATTGTATTCAAAACATATAAATTTAAAAGAAGCAATTGATTTATGTAAGGAAAATTCATAATTAAATTTGGGGGGAGATTAATGCATACAAAGAGAATAATCCCTTGTTTAGATGTAAGAAACGGTAAGGTTGTTAAAGGAATAAATTTTGTAGGAATAAAAGAAGTTGGAAATCCAGTAGAACTTGGAGAATATTATTATAAGCAAGGTGCAGATGAGATTGTTTTTTTAGATATTACGGCTACTCATGAAGGAAGAGGAATAATGGAAAGCGTTGTTCAACAAGTTGCTGAAAGAATTTTTATACCTTTTACTGTAGGTGGAGGATTAAAAGATATAGATGATATAAAAAGAATATTAAGAGCTGGAGCTGATAAGGTAAGTTTAAATTCTTCAGCAGTAAAAAATAAGAAATTAATAAAAGAAGGGGCTTATTACTTTGGAAAACAATGCATAGTATTAGCTGTAGATGCAAAAAAGAAATTTGATAATAGTGGGTGGAATGTATTTATTAATGGAGGAAGAATTGATACAGGAATAGATGTTATTAAGTGGATAGAGGAAGCAACTAAATTAGGTGCTGGAGAAATATTATTAACTTCAATGGATAGTGATGGAACTAAAAATGGATTTGATTTAGAACTTACAAGAAAAGTTTAGTGAGATAACTAACGTACCAGTAATTGCATCTGGTGGAGGAGGCTCTTTAAAAGATTTCGAAAATGTATTTATAGAAGGAAAAGCCCATGCTGCATTGGCAGCTTCATTGTTTCATTATGGAGAGTTAAGTATTAAAGAAGTAAAACTTTATTTAAGGGAAATGGGAATAGCAGTAAGAATTTAAAGTCTTAACAAAATATGATTATAGGAGATATTATATGGAAAAAATAAATTTAGACTTTGAAAAAGGTAATAGTCTAATACCTGTAGTTATCCAAGATTATGAAAGTAATGAAGTGTTGATGCTTGCATATATGTCACAAGAGAGTTTTAATCTTACTTTAAAAAATAATAAAACATGGTTTTATAGTAGAAGTAGAAATGAATTGTGGAATAAAGGTGCTACCTCCGGTAATTTTCAAGAAGTAAAGGAAATATGGGCAGATTGTGATAATGATACATTATTAATTAAAGTTATTCAAAGGGGAGGAGCTTGTCATACTGGAAATAAAAGCTGTTTTTTTAGGAGGATAAAATAAAATTGGTATTAGATGATTTATATGAGATTATTAAAGAAAGAAAAGTAAATGCTGAAGAGGGTTCGTATACTAAATACTTATTTAATAGAGGTATTGATAAAATATTAAAAAAAGTTGGAGAAGAGTGTACTGAAGTTATAATTGCTGCTAAGGGAAATGATAAAGATGAAATTATAAGTGAAATTTGTGATTTAACTTATCATATTCTTGTACTCATGGCAGAAAAGGAAATTAATTTAGGAGAATTAAATAATGAATTATCAAAAAGAAGAAATAAAATAAATAATTTTAAAGGTGAAAGAAAAAGTATTGAAGAATTTTAATGAAAAGTATAATAAGAAATGATAATAGGCTTAATATTTTTATACAAAGATTGTATAAGAGTATTAGGCTTTTATCTTTAAATTCAAAAACATAATCTTTAATTATGATATAATAAATGTATTGTATTTGGATTTTTATTTTAATTATTTGTAAAGAGGAGAAAAGATGATTAAAGCAGTAATTTTTGATTTAGATGGAACGTTACTAAATACATTAGAAGATTTAGCAAATGCAAGTAATTTTGCATTAAGAAGCTGTGGATATAATGAGCATCCAATTAAAGATTATATAAGATTTGTTGGAAGTGGAAGATATATTTTAATGAAGCGTATATTACCAGAAGAAGATAAAAATAATGAAGAAGCTATAGAAAAAGTTTTAAAATTATTTGATGAATATTATGGTGAGCATATGCATGATACAACAAAGCCATATGATGGTATATATGAACTAATTAAGGAGTTAAAAATTAAGAATATTAAATTAGCAGCCGGTACCTCATGTAGCCCATCAACGGTAATGGAGTATGTTCGCTATCTGCCAATCTTCTTACACAAAGGCGTAAGGCATCCTCGTTCTTTATTTTGTGCCGAACCACCAGGTCATTAAAGAAAATACGATTATATAAGCTGTTGAGCCATACTCTCTTTTCTTGAAAATGCACAAGCTCAGGGAAACCACCCCAATCAAAGTAAGTTCGGAAATGACGCTGCAGTTCATTTGCTTTTCGGCCATATTGCCAATTCTTTGAAAGCAAGACTCCAACAGCTTTCAGATATTCAGAAAAGCTATATGGAAACACGCTGATATCCAGGTATCTTCCTCCCAATACAGTCTCTATGTCACGACTCAGCATTTTGGCATTGCTGCCAGTTATATAGATACGATATTTTTGGTTGGCTAGACGGCGTGCAAAGTTCGCCCACCAAAAATATCGTATCTATATAACT
>OGHD01001054.1_pt1 | contig 12064 bp, 9 predicted proteins | sample 1571341 | NCBI WGS metagenome assembly OGHD01 (sample SAMEA2582026, study PRJEB24529) | metagenome | biome: Human gut stool | place: China | collected 2011 | reverse complement strand
TACACTCTTTCCCTACACGACGCTCTTCCGATCTTCATTACGGCGTGCCAGCGGGGACACTTCTGCCGGATATTCCGTAATAAAGGTTGGCTGAATCAGATGTGCTTCTGCCACTTCATCAAAGATCTCTGTGACAATACGTCCCAACCCCCAGCTTTTCTCTACCGTAATACCGATAGATTCAGCTAATGCTTTAGCAGCATCAAAATTATCCAGGTCGGCCATATCGGTTTCTGGACGATATTTTTTGATTGCTTCGCGCATGGTGAGTTTTTCAAACGGTTTGCCGAAATCAAACACATGCTCGCCATAAGTGACTTTAGTGGTACCCAGAACCTCTTGTGCCAGGGTGCGGAACAGTGACTCTGTCAGTTCAATCAAATCGTGGTAATCCGCATACGCCATGTAGAGTTCCATCATTGTGAACTCAGGATTATGGCGAACAGAAATACCTTCATTACGGAAGTTACGGTTGATTTCGAATACCCGTTCAAAACCGCCTACAACCAGACGTTTCAGATACAGCTCCGGCGCGATACGCAGATACATATCTAAATCCAGAGCATTATGATGGGTAATAAACGGGCGAGCAGATGCCCCACCTGGAATTACCTGCATCATCGGGGTTTCTACTTCCATAAAGCCGCGCGCGACCATGAATTGACGGATAGCGGCCAGAATTTTTGAACGGACAACAAACGTTTGACGGGATTTATCGTTAGCGATGAGGTCCAGATAACGTTGACGATAACGGACTTCCTGATCCTGCAGACCATGGAATTTATCTGGTAAAGGACGTAGTGCTTTAGTCAGCAGGCGCAGCTCAGTACAGTGAATGGAAAGCTCACCCGTTTGCGTCTTAAACAGCGTACCGCGGGCACCGATAATGTCACCCAGATCCCATTTTTTAAACTGATCGTTATAAACACCTTCTGGCAGGCTATCTCTTGCAACGTACAGTTGAATACGGCCACCGACATCCTGCAACGTTACAAAGGAGGCTTTCCCCATGATACGACGGGTCATCATTCGGCCAGCAACCGAGACTTCAATGTTTAAGGATTCCAGTTCCTGGTTATCCTTCGCATCAAACTCTTCGTGCAACTGGTCAGAGGTATGGTCGCGGCGAAAATCATTGGGAAACGCCACACCTTGCTGACGTAGTGCCGCCAGTTTTTCGCGGCGATTTCTCAGTTCATCGTTAAAATCAATAGCCTCATTGGCTCCCCGTGTTTCTTGTTCAGACATTTTGGTTCCTCTAAATCCAGCTTTCAATTTAGCGTAGATAAAGAGACAGATCGGTACACTGTATTATCTGCCTCGACTATTAGTAACTCAGTTTATCTTATCGAAACTAACGCTTACCTCAAGTTGATATCACTAATAAATAACCATCAAAATGGTTTAAATGACTTATTAATCTCGATTTGTTAGTGTTATAAACTGAAAGTTAATTTATTCATAACCAATTGTTTTTACGACAGTTAATCGTTGCTCTCCTGTATCATATTCGTCGGCGTGCTAAACAGAAAACGGGTAGCAAAGGCCAATACGACGATGATCGCGACACAAGCCAACGTCCACTCTCCCATCTGAGAAAAGCATCGTTGGTAAGCTGCCATTGCCATACCGCTAATTTGCGACTCTGTCGTCTGCTGTGCCACGACGCCTGCCAGCCAGTTGGCGACCGCGCCTGTTGCCAGCATATAAATCCCGGTTAATACGCCAGACATTTTCAGACGCGTGATTTGCGCAATCGCCACCGGGTCAATAAAGAGTTCGGCAAAGCCCATTAGCGCCAGCCCGGATATCATCACGCCCATTGACGCTTGACCGTCAGCCGCTGCATGTCGGGCATCAAATGCCAACAACATAAAGCCACAAGCCATCAGCAGTAAGCCAAAGGCAAACTTCAGCCAGACGCGCAATGTTGAGTTGCCGCGGCTTTCTGGCGACGCCAGCCAGGCCAGTACAACCCCAGCGAGCATCACCGCAATTGCATTCACCGACTGGAATAGTGCTGTAGGTACTTCAATATTGAATGCCTGACGATTCACAAAGCGATCGATAAACAAGCTGATGGTACTGCCGCCCTGTTGTGCCAGTACCCAGAACAATGTCCCGACAAACATCAACAATACAATTTGCCAAAGAGCACGGCGATGTTCGGGGAATTTGATCATCATGCGGGCAATGATTTGTGCGGCAATGAGGCAAACGATCGCCAGCAAATATCCGGACCAGTCGTTCTCCAGCAGCAGAGTAAAAAATACTGGGGCTAAACAGAGCATCACCACTAACCAGCTCCATACTGGTAAGGCAAATTTGACACTAGTGAGCGCTTTTTTATCCATACTACGTGTGGACTGGAAATGACGATGACCGCTTAAGAAAATCAACAAACCGATAAACATGCCGCCACCCGCAAGGGCAAAGCCAACATGCCATCCATACCACTGAGCAGCCAGGCCGCAGGCGATTGGGGCTGCGATAGAACCGATATTGCCCGCAGCATACAGCAGCGAAAAACCGCCATCACGTCGATGATCGTTCTCGTCGTAGAGCTCGCCAAGCAAACAGCTGATGTTTGATTTGAATAAACCGTAGCCACAAATAATGATTGCCAGCGCCAGATACAGGCTAAAGGTTGAATTTGTATCAATACCCAGCACCACATGGCCAAGGGTCATTAACAGCGCGCCGGCAATCACTGCAGTGCGGTTGCCGAGCAGGCGGTCGGCAAGCCAGCCGCCGAGAATAGGGGTAACGTAAACCAGAGAAGCATATGCGCTGAACAGGCTGATGGCATGGTTATCATCAAAACCAAGCTGATGGGTGAGATAGAGAATGAGTAAGGCACGCATGCCGTAAAAACTGAAGTACTCCCAGATTTGGATCGCCACGATATAGTATATCGCGCGCGGCTGTGAGGGTGTTTTCATGTGTTCTCCTTATGAGCAAAAAAGGGAAGTGGCAAGCCACTTCCCTTGTACGAGCTAATTATTTTTTGCTTTCTTCTTTCAATACCTTAACGGTATAGCGGCCATCAGCCTGACGGTATGCACCGTGAATATCGGTTTCAAAGCCCGGATAGTGAGCGCCGATTTCACACAGCATCTGCAGGAACTCCAGAACCGGACGGCTTTCTTCGGTGATCATTTCACCCGGCATTACCAGAGGAACTCCCGGCGGGTACGGAAGGATCATATTGGCGTTAATACGACCTACCATTTCGTCGAGGTAAACTTCTTCGGTCATCCCGTGCAGTACTATCTAGCAGACTGTGAGTTGGCTCATGAAGCGCCGCATCAGAAAGATAGACTTGGGGTGCATCCGATATACCAACAAGAAGGGGGATAAGTGTATCCGCTATTTCCTGAACTGTATCAATGTGGGCTTCATTGCCAATATCATGAACTTGCGACGCAAGACTCATCATGCCTTCGGCTCCAGAACCTTGTCGTTCATCCTTTCGTTCATCCTGATGATTTTCCAGCGTCTGGATTACAAGATGAACATCCATATCAATACGGATGTAATTAAGCGCAGGGTGATGACCATGTGTATCGGTAATGCTTCGGGCTATGGACAGACGCCAAATGCCGTGCCGTATAATGGATTGCTCGATGTATCTGTGGTTTATCATCCGCAGATGACGCAGCTTTTTGAAGGCATCTATCTCTTTGTGAAGGGAAAGTTCCTCAATCATAAGAGTGTGCATCCTTATCGTACCCGCGAAGTGGAGGTGCAGGCTGATCCGCATGCCTTGATAGGCATTGATGGAAGATTGATGAATACGCCAGTGGGGCCTTATAAGGTGACTGCTATCCAGGAAGTCATTAACTTCCTGATACCGGTATAAGATTAAGGGTATAATATGATAATGTGCCATAAGTCATGCTAATAATGACTTATGGCACATTGCCGTTTTGTATTTATCTCTAATCTCTTATCTCTTTATCCCATATCTGCAATCTTCTTCAGCTCTTCTTCATTGAGAATCTTGATTTTTCTGACGTTCGTCTCTATGAGGCCCTCGCTGACGAATGCCGAAAGGGTTCGGATGCAGTTGCTCGTTGTCATGTTTGCAATGTTTGCCAGGTCTTCTCGGCTCAGGCTGCAATCCAGGGTGCTGTCGTCTTTTGCCAACCCGTAGGAGTCGAGCAGAAACAGGAGGGCTTCGGCAAGGCGGGCACGGATGTGCTTTTGGGTGAGGTTCACTGTGCGATCATCCGACTTTCCTATTTCTATGCTCAGGTATTTGATGAAGTAATGACCAATGTTGAAGCTTTTTTGCAACAACTTCATCAATACTGCGATTGGGAAGGAAGCTACCACGCAATTGTCTAATGACATAGCTGCGGTCTTGTAGATTTCGTCAGCGAAGTAAGCTCTGAATCCGAAAAACTCGAGTGGTTTGATGACACGAATAATCTGGTTTTTGCCAGATATGCCATCCTTGAAGATCTTCACCTTTCCCGTGAGCAGGCACATGGCTTCTGTGGGCTGCTGCTCGTTTTGATAGATGAGTTCCCCCTTCTTGAACTTTTTGAGTTCAATATGCTCAAGCAGTAAGTCGAACTGTTCGTCCTCGATACCGCCCCATAGTTTGGCTATTGCTTTAGCCGCTTTTTCCTTGTTGCTTTCTTTCTTTTTGGCCATTATCCTGGTATGTTTACTTGTTCAATTTTGGATTTCCGGGTGCAAAATTACACAAAAAAAATTAAATACGTTCCTAAAAAGGGCTAAAAATATGTTTTATAACATATAAAACTCATTTTTTTCCAAAAAGTATTGACTTTTCTTTTGTCATAACGCAAAAAAGTTGTATCTTTGAATGCAATTAATATGGTCAACAAAAATTCAAAACCTTAATATAGATCTATGAGTTATCTAAAATTCGAAAAGGCCCTGATGACTAATCTTCAAGAGTCATTGCCCAAGGAGTTGTTGCGTACCAACCGCTCTGGTGCTTATTCGTGCTCTACGATTGTGGACTGTAATACCCGCAAGTATCATGGTCTATTGGTTGTGCCGGTTCCAGAACTGGACGATGACAACCATGTGCTCCTGAGCTCGCTCGATGTTACGGTGATTCAGCATGGCGCTGAATTCAATCTTGGACTGCACAAGTATCAAGGCAACAACTACAATCCGATGGGACACAAGTACATCCGTGAATTCGATTGCGATAAGGTTCCTACCACGTTGTATCGTGTGGGAGGCGTCATTCTGAAGAAGGAAGTGGTGTTCCAGCATTATGAGAATCGTATTTTATTGCGTTACACCTTAGTGGATGGACATTCTGCCACTACACTGAGGTTCCGTCCTTTCCTTGCATTCCGCAGCGTGAGACAGTTTACTCACGAGAATGCAACTGCTTCAAGAGATTATGCTGAGGTCGATAATGGCATCAAGACATGTATGTATGCCGGTTATCCCGACCTGTTCATGCAGTTCTCCAAGAAGAATAATTTCATCTTTCAGCCCGACTGGTATCGTGGTGTGGAGTATCCCAAGGAGCAGGAGCGCGGCTATGCTTCCAATGAGGATCTCTATGTTCCCGGCTATTTCGAGATGAACATCAAGAAGGGTGAGACCATCGTCTTTGCCGCTTCCACATCCGAAATCAAATCGCGCAGTCTGAAGGCACTCTTCGACAAGGAAGTGAATGAGCGTGCGCCACGCGACAATTTCTTCCATTGTCTGGTCAATGCAGCCCATCAGTTCCATCGTCGCGAAAGCAACGACGACCGATACATCATTGCAGGTTATCCTTGGTTCAAGTGCCGTGCCCGCGACACGTTCATCTCTTTGCCTGGTCTGACACTCTCCATCGAGGAAGACGACTATTTCGAGTTGGTGATGAAGACCGCTATGAAGGGATATTACGAGTTCATGGAGGGCAAGCCTGTCACCGTACATATTGCAGAGATCGACCAGCCCGATGTGCCTTTGTGGGCAGTATGGGCTTTGCAGCAGTATGCCAAGGAGAAAGGAAAAGAAGCTTGCCTCAAGAAGTACGGCAAGTTTATCAAGGACGTAGTGATGTACGTGAAGTGCAATCATCACCCCAACCTGAAGCTGATGCCCAACGGACTTCTTTACACCGACGGCAAGGACAAGGCTGTGACATGGATGAACTCCACTGCCAACGGGCATCCTGTTGTTCCTCGTACGGGATACATCGTCGAGTTTAATGCCTTGTGGTACAATGCCCTTTGCTTCTGTGCTTCTCTGTGCGAGTTGGCAGGCAAGGAGAAAGATCAGCAGCAGTTCCTCGAGGCAGCCGAACTTGCCAAGCAGTCGTTCCTCGACACTTTCCTCAACGAGTATGGTTATCTCTACGACTATGTTGACGGCAAGATGATCGACTGGAGTGTTCGTCCCAATATGATATTCCCTGTAGCCTTCGACTACTCTCCATTGTCGCAGGACCAGAAGAAGCGTGTGCTCGACATCTGTACCCGAGAGCTTCTTACACCTAAGGGCCTGCGTTCACTCTCACCAAAGAGTGGCGGATACAACCCTGTCTATGTAGGTCCGCAGAGCCAACGCGACTATGCTTATCATCAGGGTACAGCATGGCCATGGCTGGGTGGCTTCTATATGGAGGCAAGTCTGAAGATGTATAAGCGTACACGTCTGAGCTTCATTGAGCGCCAGATGGTGGGCTATGACGATGAGATGTCATGCCATTGCTTGGGCACTATCAGCGAGCTCTTCGATGGCAACCCTCCATTTACTGGGCGAGGTGCTATCTCCTTTGCCATGAATGTGGCAGAGATTCTGCGTGCGCTCGAACTACTTGAAAAATATCAATATTAAATAAGGAGGACGCAATATGAAAGTATTAATGTTTGGATGGGAGTATCCTCCTCATGTATTTGGTGGCTTGGCTACAGCCAATTTTGGTATCTCACAGGGATTGCATGCTCAGGGCGATGTGGATATCACTCTCTGTCTGCCTCATCCTTTTGGTGATGAAGACCGCAGTGCCGCTAAAATTGTAGCCATGAACTGTGTGCCTATAGCCTGGCGCGATGTCAACTATGACTATGTGAAGCAGCGTGTGGGCAACATCATGGACCCTAATGACTATTTCCGTTATCGTGATCATATCTATGCCGACTTCAATTATATGAATGTCAATGACCTCGGCTGTATGGGCTTTGCTGGTGGATATCCTTCCAACCTTCACGACGAAATCAATAACTATTCTGTCATTGCAGGAGTGGTGGCTCGTTCTGAGGAGTTCGACATCATTCATGCTCACGACTGGCTTACCTTCCCCGCAGGTATTCACGCCAAGAAGGTGAGTGGAAAGCCTCTGTGCATCCACGTGCATGCCACCGACTTCGACCGAAGCCGTGGCAAGGTGAACCCTACTGTTTATTCTATCGAGAAGGATGGTATGGACAATGCCGATTGCATCATGTGTGTGTCAGAGCTTACCCGTCAGACAGTCATCAATCAGTATCATCAGGACCCACGCAAGTGTTTTGCCATGCACAATGCTGTCTATCCTTTGAAGCAGGAGTGGCAGGACATTCCTCGTCCCGACCATAAGGGCAAGGAGAAGGTGGTAACCTTCTTAGGTCGTATCACTATGCAGAAAGGTCCGGAATACTTTGTCGAGGCTGCCAATATGGTGTTGCATCGTACTCGCAATGTGCGTTTCTGTATGGCTGGTTCCGGCGATATGATGAATCAGATGATTTATCTCGCTGCAGAGCGTGGCATTGCCGACCGTTTCCACTTCCCGGGATTCATGCGTGGCAAGCAGGTGTATGAGTGCCTGAAAGACTCTGATGTCTATGTCATGCCTTCGGTGAGCGAGCCTTTTGGTATCTCTCCTTTGGAGGCCATGCAGTGTGGCACGCCTACGATTATCTCCAAGCAGAGTGGTTGTGGTGAAATCCTGACCAACTGTATCAAGGTAGACTACTGGGACATTCATGCTCTGGCTGATGCCATCTATAGCATTTGCCACAACGAGAGTCTCTTCGACTATCTGTCTGTGGAAGGCAAAAATGAGGTCGACCAGATAACCTGGGAGAAGGTGGGAGCACGCATCAAGGACCTTTACCTCAAGACACTGGGGTGGAAGTAGGTGTGAAGTGAAGAGTGAAGTTAAACGTTCAAATTTTATTTTTTTTATGAAGACAATTTGTTTATATTTCGAAATACATCAGATCATCCATCTGAAGAGGTATCGTTTCTTCGATATCGGTACCGACCATTATTACTACGATGACTATGAGAACGAGCGTAATATCAGTGATATTGCTGAGCGTTCTTATATGCCTGCTCTCACAGCTCTTGAGGATATGATCAAGGCCAACGGACAGTATTTCAAGGTGGCTTTCTCTATCTCTGGTGTGGGTATGGAGCAGTTGGAACTTCATGCACCACAGGTGTTGGAGAAGTTGCAGGACCTCAACAAGACTGGTTGCGTAGAGTTCCTCGCCGAACCTTATTCTCATGGCTTGGCATCTCTCGTCAACGAGGAGAGCTTTAAAGCCGAAGTACAGCGTCAGGCTGCCAAGATGGAGGAGTACTTTGGCAAGAAGCCACAGGTGCTGCGCAACTCTTCACTCATCTATAGCGATGATATCGGTTTGCAGGCTTCACAGATGGGTTTTTCCGGCATGCTTACCGAGGGTGCCAAGCATGTGTTGGGATGGAAGTCTCCTCACTATGTTTACAACTGCGCCCTGGCTCCAAAGCTCAAGCTCTTACTGCGTGATGTGCGCCTGAGCGATGATGTCTCTCTGCGTTTCAACAACAGCAACTGGGACGGCTATCCTCTCTTCGCCGACAACTATATCAATCAGATTGCTGCCCTGCCTCAAGAGGAGCAGGTAATCAATATCTTCATGGAGCTGTCTGCTCTCGGTATTGCCCAGCCCTTGTCAAGCAACATTCTGGAGTTCCTGAAGGCTCTGCCAGCTTGCGCCAAGGAGAAGGGCATCACCTTCTCTACTCCTATCGAGATTTGCAAGAAGATGAAATCGGTAGGCGAGTTGAATGTTCCTGATACCCTGAGTTGGGTAGACGAGGAGCGCGATGTCAGCACATGGTTGGGTAACTCTATGCAGCGTGAGGCTTTCAACAAACTTTATAGTGTTGCCGACCGTGTACGCATTGCCAACGATCCTCGTATCAATCAAGACTGGGATTACCTGCAGGCAAGCAACAACTTCCGCTTCATGACCACCAAACCAAGCAATGTAGGTCTTGACCGTGGTATCTACAGCGATCCTTTCGATGCTTTCACCAACTATATGAATATTCTTGGCGACTTCCTCAATCGTGTCAACGACTTGTATCCTTCTGATGTGGATAACGATCAGCTGGAGGGTCTTCTCACCACCATCAAGAATCAGGATGAGGAAATCGAGGTAAAGGACAAGGAGATTGTCCGTCTGCAGGCTAAGCTCGAGAAGATAGAGAAAGAGGCAGAAAAACTCCGTGCCGAGAAACCTGCTGCAGCTAAGAAGGCTCCAGCTAAGAAGACTGCAACAAAAGCTCCTGCTGCAGCCAAGAAGACCCCAGCTAAGAAAGCTGCTGCTAAGGCTGAAACGGCAGAAAAGAAGTAATTGTATTATTTCCTATAAACATAAAAAGGCAATCTGTCAAACAACAGATTGCCTTTTTGTTTCTTCTATATTGATAGGTGATAAGCTTGCCGTTATGAGCATTGGTTACTTCACGACAAACTTTTTATTGTTGAAGATATAGATACCTTTCTTCAGACCTTCGGAACCATTCTGTGCCACTACACGGCCACCGAGGTCATAGATATTGTTGTCTGCCATTGCTTGGTTGTCAACTCTCACGCCAGCTATATTGCTGGAAGCTTCGCTGTAGAGCGTTATAGCCAATATACATTGCTTCACTTTAGGAGTAAAGGTGAGGGTGTGTTCTACAGGTGTTGCAAAGCTGATGCTGTATTTCTTTACGCTTTTATCCTTAGGAAAAATATAGGTCGTAGCATCATAGTTTACACAATTAATCTCGCCAATGTATGCATCAGCGGTATCATAGTTGTTTCGTCCCTCTATATCCATCTTGACTATCTTAATACCATCAGGAATGTTGATGGTATATTGGTTAGCACTAAACTTGATGTAGTTAGTTCCTGAGCCAACGTCGTATTTCTTGCCATTCTCGTTAGAGATAGAGAAACCATTGCTGAAAGTTCCTGCAGTTCCATCAGTTAGGGTCTTTGAATTCAAGGTGAAAGGACCCTTTGTGTCTGTAATGGAAGAACCAGTAGATGTCGCATTGCACTGATCCTCGTAGGTAGAGTCAAACTTCTTGAGCCAGATAGCACCATTGCTTACGGTAATCTTAGAACCATTCTTGAATACGAGATTATCCACGAAACGGATATCGATACCCTTCTTGGCAGAAATCTGTACGTTGTCGAGTGTCACGTTCTTGATGTGGCTTTCTGGGCGACCAACAAAGAAGATAGCGTTGCCATCGCAAACATCTGTTGTCTTCACATTCTGCAGATAAATACCATTATAGGTTGGGGTAGTGCTATCCAATGTTCTTGCGTTAGCCTTGTCTACCGCAGGATCGCTATTGTAGTTTTTGTCGTAGAAGCAGTCGATAGAGAGTGGGTTCTTAACCTTGGTCATAGTGAAGTTAGTAAACTTCCAGTCTTCCTCACCACCGCCACGGAGAGTACCATCACTATTGATACCAGTCTTCATACGGATACCAGCTGTGGTACCATTCATGGTGATGTTATCGAACCATACATGCTTGATGTTCTTAGTATAGCTACCGATAGAAGCACCATGGCCTGTTCCGAAGTCGCAGTTCCATACATGGATGTACTGTGCGTCATTGTCGCAAACTACATTATCGTCACCATTGCTGATATTACAGTTGTAGATGTTGACGTATGGACCCCAGATAGAGACACCATCCGTGTTATGAGATGCCTTGCCCTTTCCTGCTTCTGAAGCAGGTTCGCTGATGGTTACGCCATGAATAGTAGCATGACTTGCCTTACCGCTATTACTGATGGTGATGTTCACACCTGGAGTATTCTGAATTTTGAAGTTGCGGAGCAAGAAACGCTGACCCTGTTCGAAGCGTATCATCGCACCAGGGTTGAAGGTCTCGCTTTGCTCTTTTGCCAGCCACCAGCGTGCGCCCTGGCCGTCGATGATAGAAGTCTCGCCTTCACCCTCGATAACAACATCGGTAACATTCTTGCCCTTGTTCTTACAACCGATGAATACTGTCTTGTTGTTAGGAGCCTTACCATATTCCACGAGCTTCAGGGTGGCACCTGCGCAAAGGTGGAGTACGGTCTTAGACTTGATGCTGAGTACCTCGGTCTTACTTGTCATCTGGTCTGTGCTGCCAAACATCCATGTACCAGCAGGAATTACTACCATACCGCCAGTAGTAGGAACAGCATCCAGTGCTTTCTGAATAGCTTTGGTGTTGTCTGCTGCCGATATGGAGGCACCGTAGTTAGTGATGTTAAATGTATTTGCTGATGTGATGGCTGGCAATTGTGGTAACTCAACTGCTGTCCATCCTTCAGGAGTGTTCTGGGCATTTTGCTCAGCGTTGATTCCCGCAAAAGTAGTCTGTGCCTTTGCGAGTACGGGTAATGTCATAAGTGCTGCAAGCACCATTTTTTTGAAAAAAGTCTTGTTCATAAATTAGGCTTATATTTATTATATGGCAAAATTACAATTATTCTATATATAACAAGGTGTAAACCTCAGAAAATTATACGAAAACGATTACGTATAAGGAAACGAACTTTCGCAAGTTTTGCCCCACACGCCCTGAAGGGTAGGGTGTTCAAAATCCGTTTAAAATCCGACGCATTTTTTACCTATGGTATTGATGCGTTTCACTGCCAAATTTGGAGAGAGGTTTGCATTAGTCCATTCTTTAATGTGCCGATGTCTTCCTTCCTCCAAACGTTCTTTAAAATCAAAACCAACTCGCCTGTTTTTGTCAGCCAAGGCTATGCGCAGAGGCATTATAAGAATCATTGGGGTAACACCGGTAAGTTTGTCGT
>OGHD01001050.1_pt1 | contig 12090 bp, 10 predicted proteins | sample 1571341 | NCBI WGS metagenome assembly OGHD01 (sample SAMEA2582026, study PRJEB24529) | metagenome | biome: Human gut stool | place: China | collected 2011 | reverse complement strand
CGGAATTCACACTGATGGAGCTGTACCAGGCATACACCGACTATTACGGAATGATGGATCTGACTGAGAACATGTTCCGCTATGTGGCACAGGAAGTATGCGGTACTACCGTGATCCCTTATGCAGAAGAGACCATCGACCTGGGCAAGCCTTTCGAGAGACTGACCATGGTAGATGCTGTCAAGAAATACGCAGGCGTTGATTTCGACCAGATTCCCGATACCGCTGCTGCGAAGAAGCTGGCAGACGAGAAGGGTGTACACTACGAAGAGCGTCATGCCAAGGGCGATATCCTGAACCTGTTCTTCGAGGAGTTCGTAGAAGAGCATCTGATCCAGCCCGTATTCATCATGGATCATCCGGTAGAGATCTCTCCTCTGACCAAGAGAAAGCCGGACAAGCCTGATTATGTAGAGCGTTTCGAGCTGTTCATTAATACATGGGAAATGTGTAACGCATATTCCGAGCTCAATGACCCGATTGACCAGAGAGAGCGTTTCAAAGCACAGGATGCTCTTGCTGACGCAGGAGATGAGGAAGCAAACCACACAGATGAAGACTTCCTGAATGCACTGGAGATCGGTATGCCGCCTACAGGTGGTATCGGATACGGAATCGACCGTCTGGTTATGCTGCTTACAGACAGCCAGGCAATCCGTGACGTACTGCTGTTCCCGACAATGAAGTCACAGGGCGCAGCAAAGAACGAAGCAAACAATGCAGCACAGGAAACAAAGACAGTTGAGAAGATTGATTTTTCCAAGGTAAAAGTTGAGCCGTTATTCGAAGAAATGGTTGATTTTGATACTTTCAGTAAGTCGGATTTTAGAGCTGTAAAGGTAAAAGCATGTGAAGCTGTTAAGAAATCCAAGAAGCTGTTACAGTTCACTCTGGATGATGGAACAGGCACAGATCGTACCATTTTAAGCGGTATTCACGCTTATTATGAGCCAGAAGAACTGGTTGGAAAAACACTGATTGCTATCACAAACCTGCCGCCAAGAGCTATGATGGGAATTGATTCTTGTGGAATGTTACTTAGTGCAATTCACGAAGAAGAAGGAGAAGAAAAACTTCATCTTCTGATGGTTGATGACCATATCCCGGCTGGTGCGAAGTTATACTAAAAATCAAAAAATGTGTTTGTAAAAGTTGCATACTACAACAGAAGTACAACAAATTTTTGTTGTATAATACGTGATAACACTTGATATTACGTTGTTGTGCTTATGAATTGAACTTTATAAATGTATCGCAAGGACATTTTCCTAAGAGAAATTTTAGGGAAGTGTCCTTTTTTGTTGTAGTCGAAATCCAAATTAAAGTAAAAATAACAGTTTAAAGGAGAAGAAGCAATGACAAACACAGCGTTAAGAGCAGAGAATAGCAATTCTCGCACAATTACTTTCAAGAGCAAGGAACACGAAAAATTTTATATGGAATATCTGGAAAAATGCAGATATCAGGATGTCTATCATCAGGCTTTGGTTTATTGCCTGGGTATCGACAGAGACACAAGAAATAATGTGGATAAAATCTATAATTTTAAAACTGGATGTGTAAAAACGGAATGCCTGCAGGAAGGATGGCAGACCAGTGGAAGTTTGCGAATCGTCCGCATGGCATTTAATCTTTACTGCAATGGAACACCAAGTGTCGGAGATTATGAGGCAGAGGAAGATCAGTTAAAAGAGTGTCAGTATTATACCGTAGAAGATCTGTTTTGCTGCGGATATGCCCGGTATTTTTGGGAAGCCATTAAAATCCGTTATCCAGAGTATTGTTTTTACAAAGACTGGGAGGATATATATGCTGAAAATTAGATTACAGGGTACTTTAAAGGATATTCAATGGTTCCGTCGTATTTTGGAAAAGCATAAAGAATTGGATGTTCTGGAAGTATCGGATGCTTATGCGAACAAAGGAACAAGCAAATATTTTCGTGTTTATGTTGAAGTAGAAGAAAAAGAGTAAATCGGAGGAAAGTATATGTGTAAAGTAATTGCTATTGCAAATCAGAAAGGCGGAGTAGCCAAAACAACGACAACAATCAATCTGGGAGCCGGACTGGTGAAGTCAGGGAAAAAAGTAGTGCTGGTAGATGCTGATTCACAGGGGCATTTGACAATGGGATTGGGATTTCCTAAAAATCTCAAGGTAACATTAAAGAGTATGATGGAGAACATTATCATGGGACTGGAATTTGATCCGAAAGAAGCAATTCTGCACCATGAAGAAGGTGTTGACCTAATTCCGTCCAATAAATTGCTTGCCGGAATGGATATGTCTTTATTTACAGTAGAGGACAGAGAAAAGGTGCTGAAAGAGTATCTGGAACTGCTGAAGGATGAGTATGATTATATTCTGATTGACTGTATGCCATCCCTGGGAATGCTGACAATCAATGCTTTGAGTGCAGCGGACAGTGTTCTGATTCCAGTGCAGCCACAATATTATGCGGCAGATGGACTCATGGAATTACTGAAAGTAGTTAAGGGAATCCATCAGAGGTTCAATCCGGATTTACAGATAGAAGGCATTTTATTCACAATGGATAATTGCCGTTACAATAATGCAAAGAGAAACAAACAGGCAATCAAAACTACATACGGAAGTGACATTAAGATTTTTGAGCAGACGATTCCGAGAACAGAAAGCCTTGCAGAAACAGCATCGGAGGGTGTAAGTATCTTTGCCTATGATGGAAAAAGCAAGGGGGCAGACAGCTATCTGGAACTGGTTCAGGAGGTGTTGAAACATGCGTAGACCGAAAAAAGATATTCAGCTTACCTCTTATGATGAATTACTGGGATTAGAGGAAACACCGGAAAAGAGTATGAACCAGGTTGTGGAAATAGATCTGGCAAAGCTTTATCCCTTTAAAAATCATCCGTTCCATGTAAATGATGATGAAAAAATGGCAGAAACCGTAGAGAGCATTAAAACATATGGTGTTTTGACTCCTGCACTGGTAAGACCTCGATCCGAGGGTGGATACGAGATGATTTCCGGTCACAGAAGAAAAAGAGGCTGTGAACTGTGTGGAAAGACTACATTGCCAGCTCTTGTCCGAAATTATACGGATGATGAAGCGGTCATTATTATGGTCGATTCCAACATTCAGCGTGAAAATCTACTGCCAAGTGAGAAAGCTCATGCCTATAAGATGAAATATGATGCAATGAAGCATCAGGGAAGTAAAGGTGAGAAATATACAGCAGATATGGTTGGGGAAGCTGCCGGGGACAGTGGGAGAACCGTACAGAGGTATATCCGTCTGGCGGCATTATCAGATGCTTTGCTGGAATATGTGGACAATAATAAAATTCCCATGATTGTGGGAGAAAAGCTGTCTTATCTGAAGCCAGAGGAACAGGAGTGGCTTCTGGAAGTGATTGCCAACAGCAGCATCTTTCCGACAAAGCAACAGGCAGAACAGTTAAAAGAGTGCAGTGCAAACGGAAAATTAAACCAGAGTTATATCTATGCTGTTTTATTAAAAAAGGAAAGCAGTAAGATCAATGTGACGCTTCCGGCAAAGAAAATCGGCAATTATTTTCCAGAGACGTATTCTAAAGAACAGATAGAAGAAGTCATTTTCATGCTTTTGGATAAATGGAAAGAAAACAGAGAAGGAGTAGCAGATGCAGAAGATACAGTTTGATTATTTTACAGGGATGGAAGCGGAACAATACAGCTTTTATCGTGTCCCTAAAGTACTGTTTACAGAATCCTGCTTTAAAACTCTTTCTTGTGAAGCAAAGGTATTATACGGTCTGATGCTGGACCGTATGAGCCTGAGCATTAAAAATAGATGGCTGGATTCAGAGGACAGAGTATACATTATCTTCACTGTGGAAGAAATTGCAGAGTTGATGAACTGTGGAACTCAAAAGGCAGTGAAACTGGTAAAAGAGCTGGACAGCAGTAATGGGATTGGATTGATAGAGAAGAAACGTCTGGGACTGGGAAAACCGAATGTTATTTATGTGAAAAATTTTATGATCAGAGAGGTTCCAGATCAAAAGCCGACAGGTAGCTGTGCAGATTCGCAATCTGAGCAGGAAGATCATAAAAAAATTGCAGATTTGCAATCGAAACAGGAAAGACATAAGGAATGTGCAAATTTGCAACAAGAAGCAGAAAACAAGGGGAAAACAGGCATTTCTCTGAATAGTGAAAATCATCATTCAGGAGTAGTGAAAACCACAATTCAGGATTATGGGGAATCACAATTCCAGAATAGTGAAAATCACAATTCAAGAATGGTGGAAACCACAAATCCAGAATTTCCAGAATCACAATTCCAAAATAGTGAAAATCATCATTCAAGAATAGTGGAAATCACAAATCCAGAATACCCGAAATCACAATCTAATAATACTGATATTAACAAGACTGATATTAGTGAAACTGAGATAAATCAATCTTATCCAATCACATCAAATAATTTCCCAAAGAAAAAAGATGTGATGGAGGAGATGAGAGCATATCGTGAAGTGATTCACGAAAACATAGATTATCAATATCATGCCAAGGAAGATGTAGATGAACTGGTAGAACTGATAATTGAAGTTATGATGATGCCGGAGGATAGTATGATTCGTATTGCAGGAGTAGAAAAACCAGTTGCTTTGGTGAAAAGCAGATTTATGAAACTGAACTATTCGCATATCGAATACGTGCTGTTTTGTCTGAATCGAAATACAACCAAGGTCGGGAATATTAAAGCCTATCTTCTGACCGCCCTGTATAATGCCCCGGCAACGATAAACAGCTATTATCAGGCAGAGGTTAATCACGATATGTATGGAGGATAAAGGAACATGAAGAAGATGATTAAAAAAGTGATAGCACCAGTGTTGGTGGTTGCGGTATTGTTTGCAGTATTAAGACCGTTTTGCATCCAGGATGGGAAGTGCAATTATTTCTTGCTGTTACTTCTGATGGGGATACCGTTTGGAATTGGAAAAATGTGTGTCTGGATGGTTCCAAGAGGTTTTGACCTCGGAGGCACGCTGGCAGTATGGACAATGAATCTTCTGATCGGAGGATTGATCGGAAGCATCGTTCTTCTGGCAATGATTGGACAGGCAATCATTTATCTCTGCGTTTTTCTGATTACAGTTCTTACAGGGATACATAAAATACCGAGAATAAAATGAAATAGATTTTTTGAAAAGCAGCTAAGACAAAAATTAGCTGCTTTTTTTCGGGAAACTTTGCGACACAATGGCGTAAAGTTGGAACAAATTGCAGGAAAGGAGACACCGTATTGAGCAATCGTGCAATTTCCACAGAACTTATTGAATTGGGAGAACGAATCAGAAAACGCAGGCAGGAAATGAAGTTGTCACAGGAATCTTTTGCGGAAAAAGCAGGTATCAGTGTCAATACGGTCAGCAGGATTGAAGGTGGTCAAACGGCAATGTCTGTTGAGATTTTCAGGAAGATAATTGAGATATTGGAAACGGATGCCAATCTCCTGCTGGGAAAAGAGGGAGGCGGTACAGAGAAGCAGGAATCAATTCAGGAAGTGCTTTGCCGGATTCAGAAGATGGAATGGAAAGAGCAGAAAATTATCATGCAGACCATAGATTCTCTAATAGACAGTTTTAATGAATACAGGTGAAATTTCACCATATATGGGGTGCAAAATAAAAAAACTCCCCATATATGCTAAGGATAATAGAATCCTGTGTTGTTAAAATGGAAAACAGAGAGATAAAGAAGGGAGATAGGATTGATGACAAGGGAAGAAAATTTGCTTTATCGGAGGCAGTGTCCTTATGATGCAATGGGAGACTATTCTGTTTTGATGGAAAATGAAAAGAACATAAAAGCAGAAAGAAATGCCAAGAAGTCTGATCCTGGCATCAGACGGAAAATAAAGTAGAGAATATTGTAACTATTAGAAAGGGCAGTAAGGAAGTTTCAGGCTCTCGTTAAAAAAAACGGGTGTACCGGAAGCTGTGTTTTACTGCCCTTTTTGTCAGTTGATCAGTAAAAATCCTATCCTTTCTGCTGATGGGCACCTGTTGCCAGCAGGCAGAAAGGTGGTAATTATGCTTACATTGCAGGAATTGAAACAGGTTGTAAGTAACAGGGAAGAAAGAAGAAAGGTTCCGTCCGCTAAATATTTAAGAGAAAACGATGTAGCAGTTGCGAAGCAAAGGTTGATGGATTGTGCGGAAATTATCGCATATCAGACCGGATATGTTCTCTACTGTGTGGGGGACTATGCAACGGTTTTTCCGCTATTTACCTGTCGAGATTATGTGTATGAAGCAGAAAGAAAAATAGCAGTTGTTGAGGAGAATTTTTTTGATGATCAACCCTGGTATGTAAGGCTGATATTAGAAGGCGAAGACCGGCTGTGGAGAAACAGGGAAACACGAGAACATAATAATTGCATTTCGTATAGCTGTATTTCCGAAGAATGGTGCGAATTGGCAGATAAAGGACAATGTCTGCTTGAAAGAATCATTGCAGAGGAAACAGTCAGGGAGTTGATGAATCTGCTGACAGAGCGACAAAGACAGATGATACAGCGTATTTATTTTCAGCAGCAGACACAAAAAGAAGTCTCGCATGAACTGGGTATTACAGTTCCGGCAGTATCAAAGTGTATTTCACAGGCAATGCAGAAAATGCGGAATAATTCGGATGACTCTGCCAGAGCATTGGAAAAAGGAGACTGGAAGTATGCCTGGTAAAAAGCCAAAAGAAAGACAACGCTATATGCTGCGTGTAAATGATACGCTTGTGGAAGTTACCAGGGCAGTATATCTGGCCTGGTATCAGGCTGGAAGAAAAGAAAGATACCAGGTTGAAAAAATGCAGAGGCATGGAGTATGCAGTATGGAGGAATTACAGGAAAAAGGCTATGACTGCTCTTTTTCGGTAGTATCACCGGAAGAAATCGTTATCAGATTGTCAGAAATACGGGAACTGGAAAAAGCTCTGGGATATTTGACTAAAGAGGATGCGGAACTGATAACGCTATTGTTTTTTGAAGAATTTACAGTAAAAGAAACAGCACAGTATTTTGGGTGCTGCCCAAAGACGATTAGAAACCGGAGGAAGAAAGTATTGGAGAAGTTAAAAGAACAACTGGAAAACACATAAAACAATGTTGGAATAAAAATTTCTAAAAAATTTTTCAAACAGGTTAATTTTTGCCCTTTCACACATGCGGTTAGTGAAGGGGCAAATGTCTATTTTCAATTCGAGATAATAATACCCCTTAAAAATTGAACCTTGACAATTTCATACCAGCAGCGAGAGGATACCCGGAACTTTTCAGCTACGCATTCTTGCGGCGGGAATCCGGTGAAAACGTGAAGGGATACAGATGGGAGGCACCCTTTGCAGGAACGATTACGAATTACCTCTTGCGGCTTAATGCTTGATCCTGAACTTTACCTGAGTGTCATTCCTGTTTTACAGGATGACAGCAGATACCATGTGGCGGTGTTTCAAAAAAGGCACTGCCATATGAATGTGCTGTTATCAGAGTTATTTCTGTATCAGCAATAAGATGTGGGAGGTGGTTCCAATGATTGAATAATGCAGGTGTGAGCCTGCATGAAAACAGGGCAGATAATAGAAGAAAGAGAGGATTCAGTCAAAATGAAAATGAGATTCAAAAGATTCTTGTCCGGATTTATGGCAGTCGCAACACTGGCTTCTGTCATTATTCAGCCAGTAGCAGTTTCGGCTTCTGAATTAGAACCGGAAGAAATACCATTTGAACAGCAGTATGCGGAATTAAAAGATGTTCAGGATTCCCTTAATCCAGACGAGATCGTAAAGGCAAATGACATTGAACTTTCTTATGGGCAGGAATTTGATGTAGAAGTTGATCTGTCTGGAATCGAAGGTGTAGATGAAAGTAAGATCAAGATTTTATTCCATGAAGCAAAGAATGAAACTGGTACAGATTTCGACACACATACACCGGATACTTACAAGGCTGTCTATGCAGTGGAACCAGTCAGCGGTCATCCTGCTTATAGAATCAGCAGAAATATTACAGTGAAAGAACCGAAAACAGAAGCTATAACAACGTCAAATAGTTCTGAGAATACTACGGGTGAAGGTAATGCCGGAGAAACGGAGGATATTGGAACTGCAGATGATGAAGAGACGGACAGGCAGACAGAAACAGAAGTAGTGACTGATCTCACAGAAGAATCAGAAACAACGACAGACGAAGAAACAGGACTGACAGTTTCTGATGTGATGGAACAAGCTGACGAGGAAGGGCTTGACCTTTATTCCTTAGATGAAGGGGAATCAGTTACTTTTATGGCAAGGGTAGCATCTACGACAAGCACCAAGAAAGTAACAGTGACAAGAGGAGCCTGCTATCAGTATTCTGATTATGGTTACGGAAGTTATCTGACTTATCAGTACACTGTAAAGTTTGGTAGTGTTTCTGCTACTGCTTACTGTATTCAGCCGGAAAAATCCAGTCCAGGAAGTGGAACTTATGATATTACCAAGCTGAGTGATGGTAAGAAACTTGCGAAAGTTTGCTATTATGGAACAAAGGCATCCGGTGATGATGGATTTTTTACAGAAGAGAATGGCTATGGAAATCTGAGTACAGGAGCAAGATTTATTCTGGTGCATCTGGCAGCATCTTATGCTAACAGCGGAGATTCTGCTTTTTCCGGTGCAAGCAGCAAAGCAAAAACACTTGCTATGAAACTGTATAATTACTGTATTTCGCAGCCAAATATTCCAGATGTTGAGATGAGCTTTTCAGATGCGAATGTGACTGCCTATGTGGATGGCAGCAGCCAGAGAACAAAGGAGATTACTTTTAAGGCAGATGAACTGCAAAGTATCACAATGAAACTTCCAAGTGGAGTAAAGCTTCATAATGTGACAACCGGAAAGACAAGCAAGGCAGGAGAATCCGTAGTGATTAGTGGCGGAACAAAGTTCTATTTGTCTGCACCGCTTACTCAGGTAAGTGATGTAGCAGGAAGCTGGTCCGCTACAATGAAGGGAAGTATCACAAAAGATTATTCTGCTTATAAGATCAGTACCGGTTCTGGTTCACAGGATCTGGCATTGGTGTTTGGCGAAGGTGTCGATGATGAAAAGTATGTGGACTTTAAAGTGACATGGGTACAGTATGCCAGTGTGAAAGTCATTAAAAAGGATTCTAAAGCAAATGCAAAACTGTCAGGAGCTGTATTTGGCTTATACAGTGATGCAGACTGTAAGAATCTGATTACAAAACTGCCTGCAACGGATGCGAATGGAGAAGCATCTGCACAAATTGTTAAGACACAGGATACCGTTTATCTGAAAGAGATTACTGCACCAAGCGGTTATCGTATTAATGCTACAGCCTACAATGTGAAGCTGGAAGTCAGCAAGACGACTACGGTAACTGTTCCGGATGAAGAACAGCTTGGACAGCTTACTGTATATAAAGAGGGTGAAGTCCTCACAGGTGCAGATGTGACAGAAAACGGAACAACATTTCGATATGAAAAACGCCGACAGAAAGGTGCTGTTTATAATGTTTATGCCGGAGCAGATATTACAACTGCTTATGGTACAAAAGTTTACAGCAAGGGTGATCTGGTAAAAGAGAATCTGACAACAGATACAAACGGAGCTACCGTTCTTAAAAATCTGTATCTTGGTACATATATTGTAAAAGAGAAACAGGCTCCGACAGGATTCTATAATGCCGGAGAGGAAAAGACAGTAACATTATCCTATGCAGGACAGAATGTGGATGTTGTTTTCACTGAGACAACCTTTACTAATGACAGACAGAAAGTAGAAGTAATGGTAACAAAACAGGATGAAGATACAGAAAATCCTCTGGCTGGAGGAATCTTTGGACTTTATGCTGCAAGTGACATTACCAACGTGGATGGAACCGTCATTGTAAAGAAAGGGACACTGATCCAGAAAGCGACAACAGGAGCAGACGGAACAGCGAAGTTTACAGCAGACCTGCCGCTTGGATTTTCTTATGATGTGAAAGAAGTGCAGGCACCGGAAGGGTATGTGAGAAACACAGATGATGTTTATACGTTTGCTTTCTCTTATACGAATGATAAAGAAGCAAAACAGACATTCAAGCATACATTCAAAAATGAACGTGTGACAGCTAAGATTTCTCTGCAGAAGCAGGATAAAGAAACCAAAAAGGCAGTCCCACAGGGTGATGCCACTCTGGAAAAAGCAGTATATGGACTGTATGCTCGTGAGGATATTGTGCATCCGGATGGTGCTACTGGCGTGATCTATAAAGCAGGAGAACAGGTTGCCACTCTTACGACAGATGAGAATGGACAGGCTTCTGTGGATGGATTATATCTTGGTAATTACTATGTGAAAGAGATTACTCCTCCAACTGGTTATCTGGTAGATGAAGAAGAACATGATCTGGTCTGCAATTACGAAGGAGATCTTGTAGCAGAAGTAAAACGTGACTGTCTGTCTCTGGAGCAGGTAATGAAACAGCCATTCCAGATTATCAAGGCGGCAAATAACGGAAAGACCGATGCCGACTTACTGAAAGGGGCAGGATTTACCGCTTATCTGGTATCTTCCCTGAAAGTAAAAGAGGATGGAAGCTATGATTTTGATTCTGCAAAACCGGTAGTGATCGGGGAAAACGGAGCAACAGAAATCTTTACAGATGAAAAAGGTTATGCCTGCAGTATTGCGATTCCTTATGGAACTTATATTGTGCGTGAAACCACGACACCTCATAATTACACTCCGGTAGATGATTTTACAGTGCGTATCACTGAGAACAATCCGAACCAGCCACAGACATGGAGAGTGCTTCTGGATGACGAGTTTGAAGCGAAACTGAAAATCATCAAACAGGATGATGAGACGAAAAAGGCAGTGCTTCAGAAGAATACAGAGTTCAAGATTTTCAACATGGACACTGAGAAATATGTGGAGCAGGTAACAACTTATCCGACTACGGTAAAACATAAATCCTATTTTACAGATGAGCAGGGATATTTGATTCTTCCGCAGAATCTTAAAATCGGACATTATCGCATTGAGGAAGTAAATGCACCTTATGGATATACTTTGAATGAAAATTACTATGAGGTAACAGTAGATTCCAATACTGCATACCAGATGGACGGAATTTCCGGGGATGTGATCATTGAAGCAGTTTATGAGAACCATCCTGTTAAGGGTGAACTGACTATCGTGAAAAAGGGCGAAGTTCTGGACGGATTCAAGGATGATTTTACATATCAGACAGAAAATCTGGAAGGGGCAGAGTTTGAGATTTACGCTGCCGAGGACATCTATACTGCAGATTTCCAGAAAGATGATAATGGAAACCGTATTCTGGAATATGCTGCTGGAACACTGGTAAAAACGGTTACAACGGATAAAGATGGAAAAGCGGTCCTGAAAAATCTGCCGCTTGGAAGCTATAAGATTGTTGAAAAGACAGCACCGGATGGCTTTGTTTTAAACAGTGAAGCACAGATCATTACTTTTTCTTACAAAGATCAGGAAACACCAGTCATTGAACAGACAGCTATCTTTGAAAATGACCGTCAGAAAGTAGAAATTTCTGTGGTAAAACAGGATGCTGATACAGAAGCAGCCGTTGCAGGAGCAGAGTTTGGCCTTTATGCAAAGAATGATATGAAAGGTCATGGAGCTGTAATTGTGAAAGCAGACACACTGCTTGGAAAAGCTGTTTCCGGAGAAGATGGAAAGGCTGTATTTACACAGGATCTTCCATTTGGTGAGTATTATATCAAAGAACTTGCAGCACCAGATGGTTATGTATCTTCTGATAAAGTTCTGGAAGTAAAAGCAGAATATCAGGGACAGGATGTTAATGTAGTACAGTTATCTTCTGTATTTAAGAACCAGCCTACAAAGGTTGTAGTTTCCAAGTCTGATTTAACTACTGGCGTGGAATTGTCAGGTGCGACACTTACTGTTCTGGACAAAAATGGAAATGTAGTTGATACATGGAAATCTGTAAAAGGCGAGCAGCATCTGATTGAACGACTTGCTGTAGGAGAAAACTATACTCTCAGAGAAGAAATGGCTCCTTATGGA
>OGHD01001040.1_pt1 | contig 12162 bp, 10 predicted proteins | sample 1571341 | NCBI WGS metagenome assembly OGHD01 (sample SAMEA2582026, study PRJEB24529) | metagenome | biome: Human gut stool | place: China | collected 2011 | reverse complement strand
AGAATTCCTGATACACTATCGGATGTCCAAAGCAACAGAACTGCTGAAAATGACGAAATTATCAATTGCAGATATAGGAAATGCAGTCGGCTATCCAAACCAACTGCATTTCTCAAGAGCTTTTAAAAATATATATGGTGTCTCCCCCAAAAACTGGCGGGATCAGAATCACTAATATAGCATGAAACTCCGCAAGTCCGCATAACAGTTTTATTATTGTTCTAAGGTTTGACGTATTTTGCAATGGTAGCGGTTACTTCTTCCATGTCAAATGGTTTTGAAATATGTCCATTCATACCAGAATCCACGGAAGCCTTGACATCCTCCGCAAACGCATTTGCGGACAAGGCAATAATCGGAATCGAACTTGCGTCCGGTCGTTCCTTCTCCATGGCCCGGATCGTTTTCGCAGCCTGATGTCCGTCCATGTTCGGCATCATAATATCCATCAAAATAATATCGTAAGTGCCTCGCGGATGATTTTTGAATCGTTCGACCGCTTCCTTTCCATCGGATGCCCGTGTCACTACCATGCCTGCATCCTCCAGCATTACCGTAGCAAGCTCGGCATTCAGATCATTATCTTCTGCCAGAAGCACCTTGATCCCTTTCAGGCTTTTGCGCTTTGCCGGTTTCTTTGCTGCCGGAGCCGGTTTCGGCGCGGGCTGCGGTGTTTTGGCGGCTTCTTCTTCCAAGCGGCGCCATTCCGGCACATGGGCAGATGCTTTGCAGGAACGCAGATACTTGGCTTCCGGATGTTTGGAGTAATCCATTTTGTCTACCTGCAGAACCTTCTTGCCGCGGATGATGATGAGTGCCTGATCCAGCGGGAGTCGCAGGACTTCATCAGGAGTAAGTACAGGGCGTTTTCCAACACCGGAGGTCTCACGAAACTCCGGTGTATAGTTGGAGATACGCCAGGTGCCCAGCTGTTTGGACTTACTGGATACTGCTACGGAGGCAAGCCCTGTCCTGGCAGAAATAAATTCGGCAGTAAGCTGGTCTGTACAGCCCAAAAACAACTGCGCGTCACAGTTTCCAATAATCTCCTGCCACAAATTCTGCGGGTATCTGTTCTGCAATCCTGCGAGATTTTGGAATACACAGGACATGGAGATATTCCGGGAGCGTATTACGCTGAGCCGGCGGGAGAGGTCGGGGATCGTGCCGCACGCTGTCAGTTCTTCCCCAAGGATATGGACAGGCACAGGCAGTTTGCCACCCTCGCAGTTGTGGTCTGCATATCGCACCAGTTTGATGAAGCAGAAAGATAGAAACAGCGAGGCCAGAAAATCAAAGGTACTGTCCTGGTCGCTGGTGATACAGAAATAAGCGCAGGGCTGCTGTCCCGGCAGCTCCATATCGATCTCATCAAAGGCGGTCATATTGCAGATGGATCTGTTCTGGAATACCTGCAGTCTTGAGCCAAGGCCGATGATCACGCCGCTGCGCACGGTATCGGACGCCTGCTGAAAAATGGCGTAGGGGGCTTTCGCCGGATGCGAGGACGGCAGCATATTGAACAGGCTGTTCAGCTCTTTTTCATCGCAGTGGGTCAGCAGCCGATAGACCTGCCCGATATTCTTTCTCTCGGGCGGATACCCCTGCTCCACATAGAGGACTAACGCTTTGAGCAGATTCATTTCGGCGCTGTCCCAGAAGTGGTCGCCCCGTTCCGAGCCGGTGTTTTTGATAATAACATCGCAAAAGCGCTGCGCCATCAGCTCATCGCCTTCGATCTCCGCAAGGCAATTCCACGAGTCTGAATTTTCCGGGCACACAAGATTGAACACCTTAACGGTATGTGTCTTGCGCAGCAGCTCACTGGTCTTTTCGTACAGCTCGGATTTCGGGTCGCAAATGATCAGCGATTCCATTTTTCCGTCCTTGTTCGGAACGGTCGCCTGCAAAATGCGGTTGATACAGTAAGCCCTCGTTTTCATGCTGCCGCTGGCACCGTACACCGCCACATTTTTGTTGAGCATACTTTCCTCCGGCATACACACATACCGCCCGTTCAGCAGCCCGAAGATCGTGCCGTTATGGTTTTTAAGGCTCGTCCGTAAGTCAAATATCTCCTCGGCTTCCTTTTCGCTCATAAAGCCGGATGTGCCGTAGGTGCCCTTCTTGGAATAGATGAAGTTACGGTCCTTGTCGTATTCGCCGGTTTCACTGTAGCCCATACGCATGACCATAACGATGAGCAGCACCAGCGCTCCCACGCAAATGAGAATGCCGACTATGCCGTATGGCATAGTAAAAATGGCACGCAGGCACTCGCTGACAGCAAAGGACGGCACGGTGGGTGAAGTTCCGTTGCCGGGCGTTCCGCCGGCAGCCTCCCACTCATGATAATTGCGCATAAACTGGGCAATATATCCGCCGCCGTAGAGCAGTCCCAGCAGAAGCGGCGGAAGCGCCAGCAATATGCCAAACAGTCTTTTCTTCTTACTCAAAAAAGCTCCTTTCCCATTTCTCAAAGTCAATGGTCTGAAATTTTACCCGGTCGCTGCAATAGCGCTCCAGCGCCTCCCGTTGGGAGTCAAAGCAGATCAGCGTGCCGCACTTGTTTTGCAGCTGCAACGCCGTGTCAAATCGCTTGATACGGGGCAGATCGCAAAAGAAAGAGAGCAGCACCGGCTCGCCGTCTCGGTCGGCGGCGTCGCATTCCAAGTTGCCTGCAAAATCACATTCGTACAGGTCAGCATACAGAATATCCGTGAGCTGTTCTGTCAGCGCCCTGCTGCATAGCAGGCTCAACAGCCGTTCTCCCTTGCGGTCGTTTGTGAGAAAATAGAAATGCTCATAATTTCCGTCAAGGATAAAATACTGCCGTCCCTCGTTCTCTTTGAGAATGTCATAGGCTTGCTCCATACTGTCTGCCAGCAGAAGTCCCTGTACCGCTTCGGGCGGATACTGGTGCGGCAGGCGCTCCCGGCACAGCACCGTTTTCATCAGCGCCTTTGTCCTCATTTCGGATTTGTACTCCCATTTCATCAGAGAATTGCCGAGGTCATAGACCACGAACACATCGGCCGGGGTGAGTAGCACGCCAACCGAACGGGCGCCGCGGATCTTAGCAAATACCGTTCCCATCTCCTTGATCTCCCGCGAGGTATAAAATGCCGGAGCCGTTATGGAGAGAGAATCGGTTTTCTCCCATTCGGGAGAAAAGACATCCGGCTTTTCGTCTCGAAAAATCAGCACACCGGCATTTTTCATTGTCAGTGTCGCTTCAGCCACACGGTGAAGGCGCAGGCGGCGTGTGATCTCGCTTTTCACCAGATTGGTCTCAGCCGAGCCGGACAGCGAAAAGGAAAAGCGTTCGGGAACATCACGGCAAAGGGCTTTCTTGGCCGAGGCCGTCAGCCTGTATCCACGCACACCGTCACGGTAATAAGTCCGCAGCAGCTTTTGCGATTTGAGAGCACGGACAACATTCAGCTTATAACTGTCGCCGCCCGGGAGTCGGCAGAGTTGATTGGCCGGAAGCTCGCCGGATATGGCAACAAGTTCAAGCAGCGTGTAGCCCACCGTCTGCTTATCCGGCAGACCGTTTGTGCAGCGCATAGCGCACCACCTCCTTTTGCTTTGAATATTACCGAGGTTGCTGATAACCCGGGTAGTTTTTCGGCTTTGGCACGGCTGAAAAAGCCTTGATTTACGGGCATTTTTGTCTTGCCGCACCGTATCGTGAAATTTTCGCCCACCAACCGCTAAAAATCCGATATGGTTTTCAGGCTCTTTTCCCGTTCATTCAGCCACTTCGGGAAGTCCTCTTTTGCCATTACGGAAATGCGGGTGCAATCTGCTTCACCGATCTCCGTTGTGTTATAGGCATCTACCAAAAGGCCGGTATCGTCTACCATAATGAAAGTAGACAACACATCCAAAAGCTGTTTGAGCTCCAGGTTGTCGTAGTCCCGTACCCGGCGGTTATGGAATTTCTCACTGTAAATATGCGAAAAACACACAACGCACTGCCGGAACTTCGGCAGCTCATTGTTGTCCGAATACTGGCTCAGGGTGAAATACAACGGGTCGATCAGAAATTCCGTGCTTTGCCGCTGCTTTCGTTTAGGCAGCAGGCACGGCAGCGTGATCTCCAGCATATTCTCCTGCGCCTTAATGCGGATACCTTGCACCACACCGGCAGAGGCGAGATAGGTTTCCTTCCGTGTGGCCGTTGAGCCGTATAACAAATGCCGCATACGGCAGGCGATAAGTTCGCTGCGTAATGCGGCATCGGTAGTCAGCATAGCGTAATTGTCTGGATAGTTTTCTATATCCGTCTTTTCGATGGCACAAAGGGTGTTTGACAGCTTTTCTATGTCGCCCTTGATGCTTCCGATTCGTCTTGAAATACTTGTTCTATCCAATGCGGTCCTCCTATTCCTGCTTATAATACTGAACAGCGCCGGTGTTCATATCCACGGTGCAGTACGCCGTCACATCGGGGATGTTCAGCTTGCCGATCTGCTCGGCGCTTTCTACGATGACGATGCGTTTTTCTGCATCGTCCGGCTGCTTGGCAACGGCGTGCTCGGTCAGGGCCTCGCCGCCTGTTTCTACATAGATGACCTCGTACAGTTCGCCGTCGGCAATAAAAATCAGCTTTACCGGAAAGTCCGTGGAAGAGTGGTAGTCCACCCGGTCGATAAAATCCGTCAGCACCCAAAGCGCCGCCAGCATTTCCTTGTCGGCGTGGGCTTCGGTGCCATCGTGATATAAACCGGAATGTTCATCCCGAAAGATTCGTCCCTGCCTTAGAAAGAAGGACAGAAGATTATCAATTTTTTCTTCCTTTCCCGGATAGAGCCGCAAAAGCTGATCGTGCCGCATATAGTGATAGGTCGTGATATTCCGCAGTATATCTGCAGCCTCTTTGCTGTATATCTCTGCTCGCGTTTTCATTTTGGTCTCCTTTCTATACGCATTAAAAGCGTATTAAATCCGCAATGACACCTTAATGCGTATAAATTCCGTATTCGGTCGGTATTACCGTTTTTTCTGTTCGACCAGTTCCTGCAGCTCACGGCGGTCGGTCGTGATCAGGCTTTTCTCCAAGTCACTGCACCGAAACTCGACCGTGATATTATTGTTGTTGGTGCTAATCAGCCCGTTGCCACGCTCAAAGTGCGTGATTTCCATGACCTCCGCCTCGGACAGATGTAAAATACTCTGTACCCGCTGCGCCTCCTCGTCTTCAAGATTGAGGACGATTTTGGTCTTGCAGTTGTTGATGATGCCTTTGCCGTATTTTCCGTCGTCGAGAGCAAAGAAATCGTTGAGGTCCTGCGTAGCAAAAACGGCGCTGCCACCATAGCCACGGATGATCTTGGCGATTTCCAGAACAAAGTTTGCGGCAAGCCGGTTGGCAGAGTCGCCGATCAGCGCCCAGCATTCGTCGATGAAGATGGTCTTTTCTACGGTGCGGTTTTGCTTTGCCTTATCCCACACATAATCGAGTGCAACGAACATTCCCGCCGTCAGCAGATCACCGGACAGCTCGGAAATATCCAGCACCGTGTATTTATTATCCAGGTTGACATTGGTGCGCTGGTTAAAGGTGCTGGCCGAGCCGTGTACCAAGCGGTTGAGGATATTTGCCAGACGTTTGGTTTCGGGTGCGATCAAGAGAATATCATACAGGTCACCCAAAATCGGCATTTCTCTGTAACGGTCGGGATTGTCTGGGTCTTTGAGCGTGTCATTGTCATGGGTGATCCCCTTGGCATTGTAGGTCTTGATCAGGGCTTCATCCAAAAGCTGCCGTTCTTCGTGAGTGATGTCGGGGATCAGCAGGCTGAAAAAGATGTGCAGCTGCTGAATTTTGGCGGCAAGCTCCGATTTCTCAATCGGAGCGCCGTCCAGCAGTTCATCCACCGACCGATCGGTCTTGCGTATCTCCATGACATTGATGCAGTTTTTCGATGCCGGAGAGATCTGAATGAACTCGCCGCCCGTATTGCGGCAGGCACGCAGAAATTCGTGCCCTTTCAGCGGAGCAATGATGAATACCTGGGTGCCTTTTCGCCGCATCCGCAATGCCATCAGCTGCAAGGTGAAGGTTTTGCCTGCGCCGCTGGTCCCCATGATTGCAATGTTGGCGTTCTTATAGGCTGCGGAATTGAAAATATCCACGATCACAAGGGAATTGTTATATTTGTTGACGCCGAGCAAAATGCCATTGTCATCGCTCAACTCATAAGCGGTAAAGGGATAGCAGCTTGCAGCCCCGCTTGTCAGCACATTGCGCTTGGAGCGCTCATACAGATGCTTTTCCAGATTTGTCAGCGGCAGCGATGACAAAAAGCCTTGTTCTTCCCGAAATGAGCAGGACACGATATTGAGATCCTGCGAGATAAGCAGCTTCCGCATTTCACACTCACGCCATTCCAGATCCTCGGCGTTGTCGGCGGTCATCGTAATGAGGATGTTCATATAGTAAAAATCCTCGTTGTTGGAAAGCCCCTCCTTCAAAAAGTACCCGCTGCGGATAGCGCCGTCCAGATCGTCAAAGTCGCTGTTGGTATCACTGGCTTCTCGGATTTTGGAACGGTTGATACGAAGCTGCTGACCGAGCTTGTTCACCATACGCTCCTTCGGCTGACGGGTCAGAAACAGGTCGATGTCGATCCCGTCGCCGGCATTGACAAGCAGGCTCAGCCAACCGGCCGCCACTTGTGATTTGTAGCCGTAGGATGGGATCAAAAGATATGACCGATATTGCCCGTCCACGCAAATGTATTTGGCGTGGGTAAAGTCCAGCGTCTGCGGTGCAAAAAACTCCGTACACGGAATGGCGTCCGTATCCTTTCCTGCCGCAATATAGCTTGAAACGACATCCTGCACTCTTTGCGGAAGAGGAATGTCCGAGCTTTCCTGGCGGCAGAGGATGTTATACAGCACATCCACTGTGAATTCGTCTTCGTTTTCCGGCGTCAGCACCTCATTGCCGCATTGCTTCAAATAGTTTGCCGCCGTCCTTGCGGCGGTTTGCAGCGAGGCAATGGCATCGGCCTCTTCATTGCTGCTGCGCCGCCCGACCTGCTCATATTCAAAAGCGACAAAGAAGCGGCGGGTTGTCGCCTCACGGGATCCGATCTGATTGATGAGCTTTAGGTAATCCTCCTGTAAGACCCGACAGTTTGGATCGGTTTCAGCTTCCATTTCACGATGCACGATCTCGGTGTGTTTATTGAGGTCCGCACGCTTTGTCAGCACCTTAAACTGGATCTTGACCGGGCTGATCTTCAGATAGCTGATAAAGGAGTAGATAATGCTCCGCTGTTCTCTGGCACTTCGGAGCAGAAAATTGATCGGTACCACCTCAATCAGCTTGATATACCGGTGATCCTTGGTGTAGATAATGCCGTTTGCAATCTTTTCAATCGGCAGATACTCCGCTACGGGGTTGAGAAAGGGCGAGTCCGCTTTGCTTCTGCGGTGCGGCTTCTTCTGTTTCGGTGTTTCCGCCGCCCGGGGTTCCTCGGTATGCTTTTTCTTTGCCGACTGCTTGCGGATAACACCGGCGATCTCCGATAGCATCGACTCGTTTTCCGGCGCAGGCTGCTTTTCTTTTTTCGGTTTCGGCTTCTTCCTTTCCTCTTTCGGCTCCGTCTTACCGACCACACGGCGGTTCTTGAGCCACTTGAAAAAGGCAATGATATACGAAGAAAGCGGCTCGCCAGCAATGCCCATCAGCGCAAATAAGGCGAGCGGCAGTGCCGTCAGGCAAAGAATGATAATACGGACGGTGAGCGAAAGGTCAAGGGAGAATACCGGCACACCTACCGCTGCGGCAAGTACGCCGGCCTCGATCACATTCCGTATTTTGAACATCCCTCCGAATAAGGTGCTGCCCTCGATAAAATTCGGAGGGATGATGTAGGTATCGTGATGTTCACTGTTTTTGCTCATCAAAGCCTCCTTCTTGTTTTCCCGATTCTTTATCGGTGATACGGTATTCTTCCTGCGCCTCGTGCCAATTTATCTGAAACAGGCACATGAACACGCAGCCAACTGCACCTCCGATAAGAAACGCTATTGTTGTCCACATGATTTTCCTCTTTTCTATCCAATGATCCAAAAAGGTCCGCCGGCTCCGGCGTGGGTGCTTGCCTCATTCAGAATGATGGACAGATCCCACTCCATACTGCTTCGGTCGTAACTTGCCGGATCGGCTACAAGTATTTTCCCGTCCTTTACGCCACGCAGGACGATAAAGTGGCCGGAGCTTGTGAAATGTCCCTTCAGCATAATGGCAACCACTAATTTACCGTCAGCCAGAGCGTCTGCAATTTTCTGCCCGTCCGAAGCCGAGCAGCCTTCAACATTCAATCCCCATGCTTTTGCGGCAGCAGGGATCAGCGCATGATAAGAGCCGCTGCCCGAACACCAATAGCCGTTTTCATACGACCATCTTGCCATCTCGATGGGGTCAACGGTATCGTTTGCCAGCGAGGATACAACGATCGACATCGCCGTAGGCCCACAGCCGTAGCCGCCGATATTGTCAGTGCCATACGGTTGCCCCGCATAACGTTCGTCCAGCTGATTGAAATAGACGACTGCGGTTTGTCCGTCCGTAAAGCGGATATTGCCAAGCGAAGAAACTGTTGTATACCCGGCAGGAAGCCCCTGGAACATACTGTCTCCGAGGAATAGGCTGAGGTTATACGCATAATCGTCAGCAAGGTCTTTCTGCTCGGCGGTCAGATGGAATACCTCATCGGCAAAGTAGGCTTCGCCGTTGTAGGAAACCGTATAAATGATCCACTTTTCCGTGGTTGTCGTTACGGTCTCCGTTGTTGTTTCTTTGCCGGTCGAGGCATCCACCGTTACCGAGGTCGTGACCGTTTCAACTGTGCGTTCTTCTTCCTTTTTGGTATAGGAATAGAGCTTGTCCTTGCCGCTGCGCAGCATGGATTCCATATCCGACACAGACACAGCGGCATAATCCTCATTCTTTGCCGCACAGTATTGTCCGACAAACAGATTGGCGTTAAAATTCGGTGAGCTTTCATAAGGGTTTATGACCTCTTTGCCGTCAGCGGTGCAGGCAGCATAATCGTTTTCTATGGCGGTCAGCGTATCGGTAAGCGCCTCGGACAGCACGCAGCTCACGGCAGTAGAGATCTCGACCAGATTACTGTCGATTGCCGCACTGCTGTTCATGATCGGCGTATCGGGGTCGGCCGGAGAATGAGAATTGCCGAAGCCTCCGAATATGATTCCGGGGAGCATACACAGAATAAGGATCGGGATCATCAGCACGGCGGTCGCCGCAATGATGACCTTCCCGACAAACTTCCGATTTTCCCAAGCAAAGCCGGCAACGGCACCCCACACGCCTCCGGCAGCTGCACCTTTGGCGGCACCGGCAATGGCTTTTCCGGTTTTAACAGCACCTCGCACCGCTTGTGCGGCCTGTGCGCTTTTCTGCAACGGTTCAGCAACCGGACGACTGTTATCCGCCATCAGATCTTATCCTTTCGCCAGGGAGCCTTCGGCAGCCTTTTGACAAGGCTTTCCTCATAGACGATACTGCCGTCGTCTGCTTTGTGTGGCTTTCTCTCTACGGTATCCGTTGCATATTGCTTATACCAAGAGGTGCCGTCCGCAGCCGTGACGGTCGTGTATTCTCCTTCGGGCGGCATATACTGGTCGGTGTGATACATTCCCATAGCAATGCCCTCCGGGTGCTCGTCATTTGTTTCGGTTGCGAAGATATGTCCGCCGCCGATCTCTACATCTGAAAAGGATGGAACACTTTCCGCATCCGGCCCGAGCGCCGTATATCCCATATAGGACATAAGAGAGTCTGCAGCGCTTTCACCGGAAATAGAGCCGGTAGAAGAAATATTACCGGTTGCGATCTTGCCGATCACGCTGTTGGCAAAACCGCCGCCCTTACTGAGCGAGGAATTGAATGCCATACCGCCGAGACCGCCGCTTTTTGAGCCGTTTGCATTGTTGATAGCGGTGTTTGTGACCTTTCGGCTTACAACGCCGGAAAGCCCGCCTTTCATAAAGGTGTTGCCTCCGCCACTACCGGAGGAACTTCCGCCGGAACCGCCTCTACCGGCAAAAGTCCTCGCCGTTCCGATTCCACGCATAGCGATCATCGCCTCAGCCAGCATAGAGCCGCCGGTGTGTCCGACATTGATGCCGAGGGAAGACATAAAGCTGTCGATTTTCTGCGATACCTTCAAAAAGGCAATCGCACACAGAAACCACACGAAGAGGTTTCCGGTAACAACTTCTTTCCCGACGGCGTTTACCTGATCCTGCACTTCGCTTTCGGTCAAAGCAAACGCCGGAACAGTTGTAAGCGAAACGGTCACGGCAACGGCAAGCAGGGTAATGAGTATTTTATGTTTTCTTTTCATCGTTCCTCCTTAAAGTGCCAAAGGGTTGGAGAGGAACTGTCCCACCATACTGGTAAAGAGCCGCAGGCACCAGGCGTTCATCAGCAGCAGAAATACCTGGCCGCCGAACATACGGCACCAACTCTTAAAGATATTGGAAGTGGTCTGCGATGCGCCCATGGCAAAGGCAACCGGTGCGGTAAACACCAGCACACCGAGCAGCACATAGCGCTCCGCCGCTTCAAACAGCAGTTTGATGTAATTCCAAGCCAGAATCAGTATGAGGATCAGTGCAATCAATGCCACCGTGCCGCTTGCACATACGCCGAGTATCGTCAGGAAAACGGAATTGAAGCTGGCAAAGTCAAGCGGCGGTAATTCGGAATTGAGTATCCACTGATAGGGTGTTCCTCCGATTTTCAGTATGATATTTACGATCTCGTCCGCAAAGTAGGCAAGGAGAATAAAGAGTATTGAGCGGATGGAAAGTTTTACGGGATCCTCCGCTTCAATGCCGGCGGAAAGTCCGTAATTCTTAAAGAGCTGCCACACCCAATTAAGCAGGATAAGCCCAATCGCCAGAGCGACGAATATTTTATACATCGTCTCTGCCGCAGGAAAATACCGATTGAAGGTGCTCATATTACAGCCCAGTGCGCCCAAAACTGAGGTGTTGATAAGGTCCAGTCCGTTCATGACCTGTTCTGCGATCCACTCTACGATTCCGTCAAGTATGCCCAAGACATCGACCTCCTTTCATTTTGGCGGGAACGATTACCCGTTCCACTTGCCGCCGGAGAAGAAGGGAGTGATATAGGCCATAATGAAGCCGAGACCGTTAAGGATCGCCCAGGTGATGATGATACGCTTCAGCCAGGCACGGGCTTCGTCAACCGTCCGTCCCGATTTGGAGAAATTCATCATCAGAAGTGCGATAGCGGCGGTCACAACGGCGGCAATGGTAGAGATCGTGAGAATCTGCGTATACACATCCTTCATGATCTCGTTTGCCTTTTCCCATACCGTTGTCGCCGCAAAGGCGGGCATCGTGTTTGCCGCCAGCATCGTGACGCTGAGGAACCCGGCAAAAAGAAAACGCCCCCAGTTGATATGGCGGCGATCCTTTCGGTCCTTCGGCTTTGTGGTTTTCAGTTGATTTTTCACTGTGTACCTCCTTGAAAAAATACTAAGCCGCCCCGAGAAATGGGGCGGCTTGTGCGGTCGTGCCAATCAGGGCAACAAAAAAACACCATCGAAAAAATGGTGTCTGTTTTGCCCTTGTCGGCACTTGATACAGTTTTGAGCATACACATTATAGCACATACGGATTTGCGCCACAATAGCAAAACACTGCCAATATACTGCCATTGACCGCCGATTTGCTGCCAACGCTATTTATCGGGAAAAAATTGCTCCATAAGACTCAAACTATCCCGGGAAGTATAGCCCCACAAGATTGAAGAAAGAGCCTCCACAGCATTCTTTCGCCTGCGGAAAAAGGTGCGTTCGCTGATGTCGGACACATGGGGTCGGATCATTTCAATAATCTCATCAACGCTCCGATACTGCTGGGGCGAAAGGTAGCTGTAATAAAGCAGCCAATAATACATCTCGCCGTGTTTATGCTTGTTTCGCATGATATTGACCGAGACTTCCAGCAACTTCAGCATTTGATAGCTTTTTTCAATGCTTCTGGCCTGTTCTTCGATGCCGTTATCCGAGAAATCCACACCGGTAACCGAAGATACCATCCCTCTGTTTCGCGGCATGACAGTAGGCGTAGATATCA